>Ga0209960_1002987_pt1 | contig 15604 bp, 13 predicted proteins | sample ThiBiot_500_plan_2_FD_183947 | JGI IMG/M metagenome (GOLD analysis project Ga0209960, IMG submission 183947) | Wastewater bioreactor microbial communities from Cape Town, South Africa - Thiocy_expt_500_plan (SPAdes) | ecosystem: Engineered > Bioreactor > Thiocyanate-remediating >...
CCGCGAGCAGGCCGGTCATGGCAAACACGATGACGCGGATGGGGCGCGGGTCCACACCTGCCAGGCGCATGGCTTCTTCGTTGGTGCCAATACCCACCACGCAGCGGCCAAACACGGTGCGCGACAGCACTAGTTGCGCCACCACCACCAGCACCACGGCCAGCAAGAAGGCGAACGAGATGCCGCCAAAGAACGGCGCTGACAGCCAAGAGATCGCATCGCCCACGTACTGCGTGCGCGAGTCGGTCACCACATAGGCGCTGCCGCGCACGGCTTCGAGCATGCCCAGCGACACGATGAACGAGGGCAGCCGCCACGCGACAGAAATCATGCCGGTGATGGTGCCGCACACCAGGCCCGTGGCCAGGGCCAGCGCGGCGGCGGCGGGTACCGTCCAGCCCCACTGCAGGATGGCGGCGGCCGAGGTGGCGGCGGCCAGCGCCATCACCGAGCCCACCGACAGGTCGATGCCCGCGATGATGAGCACAAAGGTCATGCCCACGGCCATCACGGCCAGGGCCGGGATTTCGTTGGCGATGGTGATGAAGGTCTCGGCGCTCCAGAAGTATTCGGACAGCGACGAGAACAGCGCCACCATGCCCGCCAGCACGGCCATCAGGCCCAGGTAGGTGCCCAGCTGGCTGCGCCAGACCGAGGCGGAGGAAGGTGCCGCAGCGGGCGCGGCAGATGCGGTGGGGGCGTTCATGCGGTGACGGGGGAAGAAGTTGAAGGGTTTGTGCTGGTGCGCCCGCCGGGCTCGGAGAACGCGGCGGCCAGCAGTGATTGTTCGGACCACTCGCCGCGCTCGAACACGGCCACCAGGCGGCCCGCGCTCATCACGCCGATGCGGTCGGCCATGGCCATGAGTTCGCGCAGGTCGGACGACACCATGAGCAGCGCGCGGCCCTCGGCGGCCATGCGGTCCAGCTCGCCATACAGCTCGGCGCGCGCGCCCACGTCCACGCCGCGCGTGGGTTCATCGAGCAGCAGCACGCGGCCTTCGCGGTGCAGCCAGCGGGCGAACACCACCTTTTGCTGGTTGCCGCCGGACAGCTGGCCCACGGGCTGTTCTGGGCCGTGGCAGCGCACGCGCAGGGTGCGGATGAATCCCTGCACCAGGCGGCTTTCGAGCCCGCGCTGCAGCCAGCCGCCGCGCGACACGGCCGACAGGTCGGACAGAGTGGCGTTGATGCGGATGGGTTGCGACAGCAGCAGGCCCTGGGATTTGCGGTCTTCGGTGACCAGGCCGACTCCGGCGGCAATGGCCTGCAGCGGCGAGGCAAAGCCCCGCTGCCAGGTGCGGGGTGCGGTAGGCGCTGGCGCGGGATGTTTTGCTATGTTTTGTGTAGCTATTTGCGCATGATCTACTAGCGCTTGCGACTGTTTTTGCTCTGAAGTCGGGTGCAGCGTCACGCTGCCACGGTCTGCCCGGTCGGCGCCAAACAGCAGGCGGACCAGCTCTGTGCGGCCTGATCCGACCAGCCCGGCAATGCCAAAAATTTCACCGGCCCGCAGCTCCAGGCTCACGTCCTGCACGGCGGTGCCACGTCCCAGCTTTTCTGCGCTCATCACCACGGGGCCGACGGGGCGGCGCGGGCGGTGGTCCAGGTCGCTCACCACGCGGCCCACCATGCGCTGCACCAGGTCGTCTTCGCTCATGCCCGCCATGGGGCGCACGTCCACCAGGCGGCCATCGCGCAGCACGGCCACGCGGTCGGCAATGCGGCGCAGCTCTTCGAGCCGGTGCGACACGTAGATGATGGCCACGCCGCGTGCAGTGAGGTGCGCAATCTGCTCAAACAGGTAATTGGTCTCGCGCGGCGTGAGCATGGCCGTGGGCTCGTCGAGCACCAGGATGCGCGTGTCGTCCTGCAGGTTGCGCGCAATCTCCACCATCTGCTGCTGGCCGATGCCCAGCTGCGAGACGGGCGTGGCGGGGTCGATGGTATCGAGCCCGATCTTGGCCAGCTGCGCACGGGCGGCGGCGTGCAGCACATCGCGCTGCAGCCAGCCGAGGCGGTGCGGCAGGCGGCCCATCAACAAATTCTCGGCCACGGTGAGCGTGGGCACAAGGCCCAGCTCCTGCATCACCATGCGCACGCCGTGGCGCTCGGCATCGCGGCGCGACGAGGGCGCGTACGCCTGTCCCGCCAATTGCATGCCGCCGCGCGTGGGCTGTTCTAGCCCGCAGAGGATCTTGGACAGCGTGCTCTTGCCCGCCCCGTTCTCCCCGGTCAGCGCCAGCACCTCGCCCGCAAACAGCTCCACGTTCACGCCGTCGAGCACGGTGGCGGTGTAGTCCTTGCCCACGGCCTGGATGGCGAGCAGGGGCGTACGTGGTGAGTCAGGTGACGGGCTGGGCATGGCGGTGTGTGCGGTTTTCAATCTTGGAGCGGAGAACAAGGCCAGAAGAGCTTTGTTCTCCGCGCCCGGGCTTACTTGCTGTCCTTGGTCACCAGCACCACATCGGTCTTCACCGTAGCGGGCAGCTGGTTTTGCGGCGTCTTGGCAGCCAGTGCCTTCTGCGCGAGTTCGATGCCGAACACGGCCTGCTTGGCGGCGTACTGGTCGGCGGTGGCCAGCACGCGGCCGTCGGCCAGCATGGGCTTGATGGCGCCGATGTTGTCGTAGCCCACCACCTGCACCTTGCCGGTCTTGCCAGCGGCCTTCACAGCGGCCACGGCGCCCAGGGCCATGCTGTCGTTGCCCGCCAACAGGGCGACGAGGTCAGGGTGCTCGCGCATCATGCCGGCGGCCACGGTGTTGCCCTTTTCAATCTCCCAGTTGCCGGACTGCACGCCCACCACGGTGATGTTGGCGGCCTTCATGGCGTCCTGGTAGCCCAGGGTGCGCTGCTGCGCATTGAACGTGGTGGACACGCCTTCGATGATGCCGACCTTGTCACCGGCCTTCAGCGTCTTGGCCAGGTGGTCGCCCACGAGCTTGGCGCCTGCACGGTTGTCGGGGCCCACGAAGGGCACGGTGATGTTCTTTTCCTTCAGCGCATCGGCATCGAGCTGGTTGTCGATGTTGACCACGATGATGCCCTTGTCGATGGCGGACTTGACCACGGGCACCAGCGCCTTCGAATCCGCCGGGGCCAGCACGATGGCGTTGACCTTTTGCGCCACGGCCTGTTCGATCATCTTGATCTGCGCCGCCGTGTCGGTCTCGTTCTTGATGCCGTTGGCCACCAGCGTGTATTCCTTGGCATGGGCCTTCTGGTGCGCCTTGGCGCCGTCTTCCATGGTGCGGAAGAACTCGTTGGCCAGCGACTTCATGATGAGCGCGATCTTGGGCTTGTCTTGCGCAAACGCAGGGCTGGCCAGCAGGCTGCCCACAACGGCGAGGGCGGCGGCGGTCTGAACGGAACGGCGGGTGAACTTCATGGGTGTTGTCTCCAGGTTGGAATGTGGATAAAGGCAACGCTGAACAAGCCTCTCGCGCCCGGCGCATCCCTGGCTCAGCACGGTCTGCAGCGTTGCAAATCCTCGCGATAGCTACGGCTATCGCTGTGGTTTGCGCCTTGCAGTCCATCCCGACCCAGGGCCCGCCGCATCGTGGAGGCTTATTCAGCGTCGCCCTCAGGCGACCGACAGCGCGGATAGAACCCCGGCATACCCCGCAAAAAGGAGCGGCTGCGGAGGCCCGGTGCCTTGTCGTGATCGGGATGATAACGAAAGCAAACGTTTGCGCAAACGTTTGCTACTCGGTAAAAACCCGGAGATGCAGACATCAGGGAGCCCGATGCGCGCAGGCGGCTTGCAGTTTTTGCGCCCAAGAAAAAGGGCGCCGAAGCGCCCTGGGAGAGGTTGCCGGGTGCGGCGTTCGGGCCGCCGCGCCCATGAACAATGTCAGGCCTTGCGCAATTCCCTGCGCAAGATCTTGCCCACGTTGCTCTTGGGCAGCTCGTCGCGGAACTCGATGTACTTGGGGCGCTTGTAGCCGGTGAGGTTCTGGTGGCAGTAGTTGGCCACTTCGTCCTCGGTCAGGGCCGGGTCGCTCTTGATGATGAACACCTTGATGGCCTCGCCCTGTTTCTCGTCGGGCACGCCGATGGCCGCGCATTCGACCACGCCGGGGCACAGGCTGATGACCTGCTCCAGCTCGTTGGGGAACACGTTGAAGCCGCTCACCAGGATCATGTCCTTCTTGCGGTCGATGATGCGGGTGTAGCCCTGCGGGTCCATGATGCCGATGTCGCCCGTGCGCATGAAGCCGTCGGGCGTGAAGGCCTTGGCGTTCTCTTCGGGCTGGTTGTAGTAGCCCACCATCACATTGGGGCCGCGGATGCAGATCTCGCCCGACTCGCCCTGGGGCAGGCTGTCGCCTTCGTCGTCCTTGATGGCAATGTCGATACCCGGCAGCGGCAGGCCGATGTTGCCGCTGAAGGTGGTGCTGATCACCGGGTTGTTGGTGCCGATGGCGCAGGTCTCGCTCATGCCCCAGCCTTCGATCATGGTGCTGCCGGTCACCTTCTGCCACTGCTTGGCCGTGCCCTCGCTGGCCGCCATGCCACCGGCCTGCGACACGCACAGGTGCGAGAAGTCCAGCGTCTTGAACTGCGGGTTTTGCAGCAGCGCGTTGAACAGCGTGTTCACCGCAGGCAGCATGTGGAAGGGGCGCTTCTTCAGTTCGGCAATGAACTTGGGAATGTCGCGCGGGTTGGGGATCAGCGTGAGGCTGGAGCCCTGGCGGATGGCCAGCAGGCACAGCGTGAGCGCAAAGATGTGATACAGCGGTAGCGCGGCGATGCTGTTGGCCTTGGAGAGGTCTCCCACCTTGGACAGCGCGGGCGTGAACCACGCCTCGGCCTGCAGCGTGGCGGCCACGATGTTGCGGTGGGTGAGCACCGCGCCTTTCGACAGGCCCGTGGTGCCGCCGGTGTACTGCAGGAAAGCAATCGAATCCAGCGTGGCCTGGCTGGGCGCGAGCGACTTGTGCTCGCCCAGCGACAGCGCCTTCTTGAAGGTAACGACCTTGCGGCCATTGGACAGCGGCAGGTCATAGGCGGGCACCATCTTGGCCAGGTGGCGGACGGCAAAGGTGATCCATTTGCCAAACCAGAAGCCCAGCAGGTCGCCCATGGACGCCATCACCACATGCTTGACGGCGGTGTGGTCCACGACCTCGGCCAGCGTGTGGGCAAAGTTCTCCAGGATCACGATGGCCGTGGCACCGGAGTCCTTGAGTTGGTGCTCCAGCTCGCGGGCGGTGTACAGCGGGTTCACGTTCACGCAGGTGTAGCCCGCGCGCAGCACGGCGGCCATGGTCACGCCAAACTGCGGGATGTTGGGCAGCATGATGGCCACGCGCGCGCCGGGCTCCAGCCCCAGGCTCTGCAGATAGGCGCCCAGCGCGGCCGAGCGGCGTTCCAGCTCGCCATAGGTCATCCACTGGTCCATGCAGACCGAGAACGGGCTGGATGCGTGTTTGCGGAACGACTCTTCCAGCAGGTGGGCCACAGAGCGGTATTGCTCGGGCTTCACGTCATGCGGGACGCCCGGGGGGTAGCTCTTGAGCCAGATCTTTTCCATGCGCGTGTTTCCTTCGTTAGGGATGTCCTGCATAACTCCCTGCGGTCGGTGATAGCGCGGTCTCGGGCGGTCCGCTGCGTTGCTTTTCTTGCCAATAGCTGGGCTATTGGCTGCAAAAAGACGCCTTGCGGCCCATCCCGATCCGCACTACCACCGACTCGCGAGGGTCATGCAGGACATCCCTGTGTTCGCCAAATGCCATTGATAGGTGGGCACAGATTGTGGAAGGCGGGCGCGCCGCGGGCTATCGGGCTTGTCCTAGTGTGTGGTTAAGCTGGGTCCCGCAGGTGACAGGATCGGCGTCGAAGAGCAAATCCATCAGCGCCCGCTCGCGTTGCTCGATGGTGGCCAGGAACTGCTCCACCCCGCCCCGCTGGCGCGCGAGCTGGCCGAAGGTGTCGAACCCGGCCTCCAGAAACTTCTGCAGCGCGCCCATGCCCGCCGCGTTGGCCGGGCCGCGCATCATACGCAGCATCATCCGCAGGCCGGGTGTGCGGGTGAGGCGCGCCAGGTCGGTGCCCATGGCCAGCACGCGCTGCAGCTGCTGCTGGCGCGCATGGCGCTGGCCCACGGTGCGCCAGGCGGCGGTGTAGCGGGCGGCGTCGCTGGCTTCATCGGCACCTTCGTGCGCCAGCCACGCGCGGCCCATGTCCTGGTCCAGTTCTTCGGTCTGCCCGTGCAGCACGGCCAGGGCCACGGCAGTGTTCACAACCGGCTGGGGAAACATGGTCTGCAGCGTGCCCGCGATGCGGCCAAACTGCTGGTCGCGGTCGGTGTAGTCGGTGTCGCTGTACAGCTCTTCCAGAAAAAACCTGGCGGCGGGCCCGAACGCGGGTGACGCCATCAGGTCCGCATAGGTGCCGCGAAAGCGCCGCGCCTGAAAGGTCTTGACGCTGCCCACCGCCGCCCCCAACGCCGGGTCGCCCGTGCGGTGCAGGCGCAGGGCGGTCACATCGGCAATGGCATCGCGGATGGTCTGGGCGGCATCCATGGGGCGGGGTCCTTTCAGCGTTCTGCGGGGTGCGGTGTCGGGCGGTGGTCAGACCGCACAATGCGGCTGGTCCATTACAACATTTGCCCATCACCACCATCATGATGATCGCGCGCTGGCAACGAATCCTTCTTCTGTGCATCCTGCTGGCCATGGCCGTCTGGCTGGTGTGGCAATGGCCCCATTCACCCTGGCGCGCCGTGCTGGGGGCCTTGGTACCGCTGTGTCTGTACCTGGTGGTGATGGCGGTGGAGTTTGTGCTGATGCATTTCACCAACCGCACCGACGCCGCGCCGCGTGCCCGCCTGTCGCAGGTGGTGGGTGCCTGGTGGGCCGAGGTGTGGGTGGCGTTGATGGTGTTTTGCTGGCGCCAGCCGTTTCGCCACCAGTCCGTACCCGACTGGCTGCCTGCGCAGCCGACCGGAAAACGCGGCGTGGTGCTGGTGCATGGGTTCATGTGCAACCGGGGGCTGTGGCTGCCGTGGTTGGCGCAGTTGCAGGTGCGGGGGCATGCCTATGTGGCGGTCAATCTGGAGCCGGTGATGGGCTCGATTGACGAGTATGCGGACATCATTGAAGACGCTGTGCGCAAGGTGACGGCGGCCACGGGGCAGGCACCGGTGTTGTTGTGCCACAGCATGGGCGGGTTGGCGGCGCGGGCGTGGCTGCGGGCGCACCAGGCGGACGGGCGGGTGCACCGGGTGTTGACGTTGGGCACGCCGCATGGAGGGACGTGGCTGGGGCGGTTCAGCCGGGCGGTGAATGGGCGGCAGATGAGCCTGGCGGGGGACTGGGTGGTGGCGTTGCAGCGGGCGGAGCCTGCGGGGCGGGCGGCGTTGTTTACCTGCTGGTATTCGAACTGCGACAACATCGTGTTTCCGGCAACTACGGCGGCGTTAGCGGGGGCGGAGCACCGGTTGGTGGAAGGGGTTGCGCATGTGCAGATGGCGTTTGACCCTGGGGTGATGAAGGCTTGTCTGGAGGAGATAAGTCGAGGGTGATTCTTTGAGATCTTTTTGGCTGCTAGCGCTCGTATGAAAAGCGCTGGTAGCTATTGATTTTGTAGTGTGTTTTCGATGGCTGCGTCGGGCGTGAGTTGCACATCGGACTGCATGTTTGGTTGTAGGGCGGAGGCCGGGAGTCGCCCGGCGGGCGAGGTACTTTTCTTTGCTTCGCCAAAGAAAAGTACCCAAAAGAAAGGCGACCCCCAGTCTGCGACCCCTTCGCGTTGCGAAGGGGCAAACCTGCGGCGGGGCGGCTGCGGGGTGCGCCGTGGAACTCACTGCGCTGCGTTGCAGCTTCGTTCAGACATCCACGGCGAGTCAGAGCACGAAGCACGCGCGCTGCGACGCGCGTGCCACCCCCCAAACGCCCCGCCGCAGGCGCAGCCAGCAGGGGGTGGACAGCCGAACATCCAACAGCCGCACAACCCATTCGGGCCATTGCTGCGCTCGGCCCGGGCTGCGCAGCGCGTGGCGCTTGCGCCCGCGAGGTGGGGCCGAGCGCAGCGATGGCCCGCGTGGATGTTCTGCTCCCCTTGCCCCTCTGGATGCGCCGAGGAGCGTAGGGTTTGGCGGATCAGGGCTCGCGTGTGTCTGAGCGACGCGCAGCGGCGCGAGTTGAGCGAGACCCCGCTAAACCCGAGCACCGCAGGTTGCCCCGTAGCGAAGCGCAGGGGACGCAGACAGTGGGGTCGCCCTTTCTTTGGTTCCTTTCTTTCGGCGACGCGAAAGAAAGGAACTCGCACGCCGGGCGACTCCCGGCCTCCGCCCTTAACCCAGGCACAGAGCCCAATTCATCCACAAGCTCCAACAACCTCAGCCAGGTATTGCCGGATGCAGAAGAAATGCTATTAAAAAAGTAGCTGCCAGGGCATGAATCACTAGCGCTAGCAGCCAATACCACCAAAAATCAAGCCGCCACAGCCTCCCGCTCATCCGCGGCAAACTCCGGCAACCCCCGCAGCCGCTCATAGATCGGCGCAAAGTCCGCTGCCGTCATCTCAAACAGCTGCTCAAAACTATCGATCACAAAATACGTCTGCTGGTACGTATCGATCTTGTAGCGCGTGCGCATGGTGCGCTCCAGTTGCAGCGGAATGCGCTGCGGCTCCGGGCTCTGCACCGAATACGCCAGCTCCCCCGACGAACTCAAAATCCCCGCGCCATACGCCCGCAACTGCCCGGCCTCGCGGATCAGCCCGAACTCGATCGTGTACCAGTACAAACGCGAGAGCATCTCGCACGACCCCAGCCCCTGCGCCTTCAGCCCGCCCTGGCCGTAGCGCTGCACATAGTCGGCAAACACCGGGTTGAACAGCAGCGGCACATGGCCGAACAGGTCATGAAAAATGTCGGGCTCGACGATGTACTCGAACTCCTCGGGCTTGCGGATCCAGTCCGTCACCGGGAATTTACGGTTGGCCAGCAAGGTGAAAAATGGCACCTCGGGGATCAGCCCCGGCACGCCCACCAGTTCCCAGCCGGTCGCTTTGTAGAGGCGCTCGTTCACCTCTTCAAAACGCGGAATGCGGTCGCTCGCGCCCAGTGAGGGCAGGGCGTCAATGAACGCCTGGCTCGCCAGGCCTGGCAGCAGGGCGCGCTGGCGCTCGTACAGGCGGCGGTAGGTGTCGTGGTCGGCGTCGGTGTAGGCCGCGTAGTCCTGCGGGCAGGTGTAGTCCGCGTTGGCGCGCGAATAGTCGCCACGCGGTGGGCGGGTGGATTGGCCATAGACGACAGGGGCTTGTCCCATTTTTTTTCTCCTTTGCCGCCATGGTCGGCGCACCGCGACGGGGGTGCGCACCAGCCCACGCGGCTGCTAATCGATCTTGATCTTTGCGGCCCGGATCAAGAACTCGTACTTGCTGTTTTCCGAGCGCACAAACTGCGCAAATCCGTCGAGCGTCAGCTCTTCGGGCGTGATACCCATCTTCTTGAACTTCTCCTTGCCGGCAGGCGAGTGCATCGCGGCGCTGAACGCGTTGGCGTACCGGCGCGCATCTGCATCGGGCAGCGAGGCGGGCGCGAACAGGCCGAACCAGGTGGACACGTTGAAGCCCTGCACGCTGTCGTTGATGCTGGGCACGTTGGGCAGCGCCTCGTTGCGGCTCAATGTGGTCACGCCCAGCGCCAACAGCTTGCCCGACTGGATCTGTGGCAGCGCCGAGGCCAGGTTGTCAAACACCATCAGCACCTGGCCCGATTCCAGCGCCGCGAGCGCGGGCTTGGAGCCCTGGAACGGCGTGTGGCCCATCCGGGTGTTGGTGAGCGACTTGAACATCTCGGCCGAGATGTGGCCGATGCTGCCGTTGCCGCCCGAGCCGTACTTAGCCTGGTCCGGGTTCTTTTTCAGGTACTGCACCAGGTCGGGCGTGGTCTTGATGCCCAGCTTGGCCGCCTGCTCCGCGTTCACCACCAGCACATTGGGCGTGCGGGCCACGAGGACGAGGGGTTTGAAGTCCTTGAGTGCGTGGTAGGGGAAGTTCTTGTACAGCCAGGGGTTCACCGCGTGCGTGGCCACGGCGCCCATCAGCACCTGGTTGCTGGTCTTCCCGGCCTTGGCGACCTGGTCGGCGCCGGTATTGCCGCCTGCCCCCGGTTTGTTCTCCACAGTGATGGAGCCCAACTGGGCTGCGGCACCGTCGGCCACGATGCGGGCCGAGGTGTCCAGCGGACCACCAGCGGGGTAGGGCACCACGATGGTGAGCGGGGCAGACGGGTTCTGCGCCAGCGCGACAGTGGCTGCGCCGGCCAGAAGGGTGCTGAACAGGGTGCTACGGAGCGACATCGGGATCCTTTTGAGTTCCGGGGAGCGCGCAGTATAGGCACCTGTGCAGGGTTAACCCTGGATGTCTGATGTCTTACGTGTTCAGCACGCCACGGCGGATCTGGTCGCGTTCCAGCGACTCGAACAGCGCCTTGAAGTTGCCTTCGCCAAAGCCGTCGCGGTAATCGCCTTCGCGCTGGATGAATTCAAAGAACACAGGGCCCAGCATGGGCGTGGAGAAAATCTGCAGCAGCAGGCGGGGCGTGCCGTCGGCCGTGGTGCCGTCCAGCAAGATGCCGCGCGACTGCAGCTCTGGCACGGGCTGGCCGTGGCCGGGCAGGCGGGTGTCCAGCATCTCGTAGTACACGTCGTTGGGCGCGGTGGCCAGTTGCACGCCGGCCATGCCCAGCTTGTCCACCACGTCCAGCAGGTTGTCGCAGATCAGCGCGATGTGCTGGATGCCTTCGCCGTTGAACTGCATCAAAAATTCTTCGATCTGGCCGCCGCCCTGCTTGGACTCTTCGTTCAGCGGGATACGGATCTTGCCGTCGGGCGCGGTCATGGCCTTGGAGGTCAGGCCCGTGTATTCGCCCTGGATGTCGAAGTAGCGGATTTCGCGGAAGTTGAACAGCTTTTCGTAGAAGTTGGCCCAGAAGCCCATGCGGCCCCGGTACACGTTGTGCGTGAGGTGATCGATCTCGTTCAGGCCATGCCCCACGGGGCGGCGGTCCACGCCTTCGATGAACTCGAAGTCGATGTCGTAGATGGACTTGCCGTCTTCAAAGCGGTCGATTAAATACAGAGGCGCGCCGCCAATGCCCTTGATGGCGGGCAGGCGCAGCTCCATGGGGCCGGTGGGAATATCGATGGGCTGGGCGCCCAGTTCCAGCGCGCGGTTGTAGGCCTTGTGCGCATCCTTCACACGGAAGGCGAGGCCGCAGGCCGAGGGGCCATGCTCGGCGCCGAAGTACGCGGCCTGGCTGTGGGGCTCGCGGTTCAGGATGAAGTTGATGCCGTTCTGGCGGTACAGCACCACGTCCTTGGAGCGATGCTTGGCGACCAGGGTAAAACCCAGCTTTTCAAACACCGCCTCCAGCACGCCCGGCTGGGGCGAGGTGAATTCGACGAATTCGAAGCCCATCAGGCCCATGGGGTTGTCCCAGGCAGCGAGCTGGGCGGTGGTTTCTTGCGGCAAGGCGGCGTTCATGGGGTGTCTCCGGCATTCGTTGATGAATGTCATGGACTGTAGGCGCGGCCTGCCTCATGTTTCTGGCGAAATCAAGAGGCTTGGCCGCTTGATTTGCAGGAATCTTGTGAATGGTCAAAATTTTGCGCAGTCTGGCGGCGTGCTGCCGCTGAATTGCCGCCCCGGGCTGCGTCGGTGCCAGAAGAGCTAGGGGTGTCCTGAATAACTCCCTGCGGTCCTTGGTAGCACGGCCTCGGGCCATCCGCTGCGTTGCTTTTTTTGCCAATAGCCCGGCTATTGGCAAAAAAAGACGCCTTGCGGCCTGTCCCGATCCGCACCACCACAGACCCGCGAGGGTTATCCAGGACATCCCTAGGAGCCCGAACTACCCGCGTTGAGCCGGCGCAGTGCCAGCGCGGCGTCGATGCGTTGCTGCTCCTCGGGCGAGAAAAGCTGCTGGCGCAACTGCTGCAGGCCAGGGCCCTCGCCCTGTTGCGCGCGGGCTTGGCTGTACTGGTCCAGGCGCTGGTTCCAGTGCTGTTCCTCCCGGTCCAGCTGGGCCATGGCCTGCGCGGCTGCCGGGCCGTATTGCGCGCTGCGGGCGGCGTAGCGGGTGCGCTCGTCAGCGTTGGTGGCGTTGAACGCGGCCGTCTGCGCGGCGGCGGCCATGTGTTCGGTGGCGGCGCTGCGTTCGGCGCGGCGCTCGGCGGAGAGTTCGTTGTCTGCCGCCTGCAGCGCCTGGGCGCGCTGCTCGGGGCTGAGCTGGGTGTTGCGCTCAATCTCCAGGCGCGCCAGGGTGTAGCGGTCCAGGTCGGCCTCGCGGGCAAACAGGGCGTCGTACTCGGCGTCGTCAAAAAACTGCAGGCGCACCTTGTGGCGCGCCTCCAGGGCATCGCGCAGCGCGCGTGGGTCGGTCAAATCCTGTGGCGCTCGCAGGCTGCCCAGGGCCACGCGGTAGTCCACATAACGCTCGGCCAGGGCCAGCGCACGTGTGGCCAGGGCAGCGGGGAAATGCTGGTTCACCAAGGCGGCAAGGCGCTGCTTGAGCGTGGCCGGGTCGCTGGCGTCGCCGGCTTCCATCAGCAGGGCTTCCAGCGTGTCGCGCAGGCCGTGCACCAGCAGCGGGTCGGCCGGGCCGTCAGCGGTCATGGCGCGGCGGCGTGCAAAAAAGCTGTTCTCCGCGCCCTGTGCGGAAGATGGTTGCACTTGGGCGCCGGCGGAGGCGGCGGCCGCCCCCGACGGTGATGGGTGTGTATCCCCCGCGCCCAACCCGGCAGGGCCTCCCAGCCACCAGACCACGGTTGCCGTGGTCAGGGCCAGGACTGCGGCGGCAACCGCCCAGGTGCGCGAGGGTTGGGCCATGGTTTACAGACCTTGTTGCTTGAGGCGGTTGGCGTGCTGGCGGTACAGCGTCACCGGGTCGGTGGAGAACCAGTCGCGCAGGCCCAGCAGTTGGTTGACTTCGTCGAGGTGGTTCTGGCGGTAGTCGCCCAGGTGTTTGCCCAGGCGTGACGAGCAGGCCGACACCAGGCCGTCGTTGGCTTCGCCAAAGGTCAGGCTCAGCGTGGCGAGCAGCGCGTCGCTGGCGTCGAGCACGTTGGTCAGGGGCAGGGTGCCGGTCCAGGAGTAGTAGCGCATGCCGTTCACCAACTCGGCGCCGCTGCCGCAGCCGGAGGTGGGCACGCCTTGGGGGAAGCGGCTGTTGAACTTGGCCGAGCCCGCGGTGGTCAGCGAGTCCAGCGCCGCCGTGGGCATCTGGGGCAGACCCGTGCCGCCGGAGGTCAGGTTGATCAGACCCACCAGCGCCTTGGCGGCGGCGCTGGCCACGGCCTCGGACACCGAACCTGCGGGCGCTACGCCGCGCAAGATGTCTGCCACGCGCGAACCCCGGTTCACGCCGCCAATCGACGTGACCGATGCCACCAGCTGTGGCGCCACACCGGCTACATAGCGGGTGGTGGGGCCACCGTGCGAGTGGCCCACGAGATTGACCTTGGACGCCCCGGTCAGCGCGAGGATGGTCTTGACCTGCGCCAGCAACTGCTCGCCACGCACCTCAGTGCTGTTGGCGGCCGACACCTGGGCCACGTAGACCTTGGCGCCGCCCTGGCGCAGCGCATCGGGGATGCCGTAGAAGTAGTCGATGCCCAGGGCCGAGTCAAAGCCGAACAGGCCGTGCACCAGCACGATGGGGTAGCGCGTCTGGGTGTAGCCCGTTTGCGCCTGCGCGCCCACGCCCAGCAGCAGCAACCCCGCTGTGGCTGCCAGCACCAGTCGCCGCAAAAAGCGGCTGAAAAATCCGGTCATGTGTTTGTCTCCGTTGGTATGGTTTCTTATGTCTGCAAAAACGAACGACCGTTCTTTTTTGCGAGATCAATTCTTGTATTCAGCCCATGGAGTCACTATCGGGACATACCCGCGTGTGCGCCGCAGCATGCAGAAACTGTGCAGTTGTTCGTAAAATCCTGCGCCATGAAAGCCTTTGACGCACTCGACAAGCTGGACCGCGCCATCCTGCGCCGCCTGCAGGACAACGGCCGCGAGACGTACGACGTCATCGGAGAGCAGGTGGGCCTGTCGCCCAGCGCGGTGCTGCGCCGCGTCAAGCGGCTGGAGGACAGCGGCGTGATCCACCGCTACGTGGCCCTGGTGCAGCCCGAGGCGGTGGGGCTGGGACTCACGGCGTACCTGAACGTGCGGCTGGAGAAGCACACCGAAAGCCACAAACGCAACCCCATGGACCTGTTCCGCGCCAGTGTGCAGACCTGGCCCGAGGTGGTGGAATGCGCATCGCTCACGGGCGAAATGGACTACCTGCTGCGCGTGGTGGTGGCCGACATGGCGCACTACAGCCGCTTCATCATGGACACCCTGCTCAAGCACCCCAGTGTGCAGGACTGCAAGACCAGCTTTGTGCTCGACCGCGTGAAGGCGACCACGGCCGTGCCGGTGTAACCCGGCGCGGGCCTTGGCCCGGGGATGCACCCGGGCAGGTCACAGGCGTGACTCGCTGTGGCGTCTATTGATGTGGCGGAGGTTGCTGTAGGGCGGTCCGCGCTTTACGCTCTACCCTGTGCGAAGACGGCTTGGCGCTGAGTGGAGTGCAGCCGCTCCAGCCGTCGCGTCTGCGACCCCTGCAGAGGAGATTGGAGGGGCAGATACTCTTAAATTGATAGCTATTGAGGCATGATCGTCTAGCGCCTAGGGCCGATTTTTCGGTATTTTGAGTCTGATCACTATTTTGTTGCGGCGCAGCAATTTTGACTGGAAAAGATGAGGGAAAACCCTTATATTTGGCGACATGTTCGCAACCAAAGACTGGCTCAAGGCATCCTGGTACGCAGGCCGGGACATGCTGCGCCCGGTAACCGGCGGCTCTTCTGCCTCTGACATTCACATCCACCAGCAGGAGACGCCCGTGATGGTTCCTATCCGCTCCCTGGGCCCCTCCTATCGGGAGCGGATCACCCAGCACCTGCTGCAGCTGGAGCCTGCAGACCGCTACCTTCGCTTTGGCTATGCCGCCAACGACGAGCAGATCCGCCGCTACGCCGAGCAGCTCAACTTCGAGCGCGACGAAATTTTTGGCATTTACAACCGCCGCCTTGAGCTCATCGCCATGGCCCACCTGGCGTTCTCGGAAAACCCCGAACACAAGCCCTGTGCCGAGTTTGGCGTGTCCGTGCTCAAGCAGGCGCGGGGCCGTGGCTTTGGTGCGCGCCTGTTCGAGCGCGCCGTGATGCATGCGCGCAATGAGGGCGTGAACATGGTGTTCATCCATGCGCTGTCTGAAAACACCGCCATGCTCAAGATCGCGCGCAACGCCGGTGCCACGGTGCGCCGCGATGGGTCCGAGTCCGAGGCTTACCTGCAGATTCCGCCCGCCAGCCTCGACACGCGCATGACCGAAATGGTCGAGCAACAGTTCGCCGAGGTGGACTACCAGCTCAAGAAGCAGGCCAAGCAGTTCTGGGATTTCCTGGCCAGCGTGCAGGAAGTGCGCAGCGGCGTGCAGCACGCGCGCCACCAGTCGGCCGAGTGAGCGACCCGGGCCGCGCCGGGTCGTGAGATCGGCCGGTGTGGTCCTGTCACGGCAATCCGCTATCCTAGGGGCCTGATTCACTA
>Ga0209960_1002990_pt1 | contig 15578 bp, 11 predicted proteins | sample ThiBiot_500_plan_2_FD_183947 | JGI IMG/M metagenome (GOLD analysis project Ga0209960, IMG submission 183947) | Wastewater bioreactor microbial communities from Cape Town, South Africa - Thiocy_expt_500_plan (SPAdes) | ecosystem: Engineered > Bioreactor > Thiocyanate-remediating >...
TTCTCTGAATTTTCTCTGAATTTCAGTGTTTTTTCAATTTTGTCTGAATTTTGATTGAATTTTCTCTGACTTTCAGTCTATTTTCAGAAATTTTTAAGAGAAACTTTGAAAACAATTTTTGGTAGGGCTCTCTTAATTAAGAATAATGAAATCCTCTTTTTTATTTCAACTTATCAAAATAGGTTCCATCTTCAACTTCTCCCCACAGACATGCACCATAAAGTTGATCTCCCATCCTTCTCCTTACATTTTGTTCAAATAATTGATTTCAAGTTGATTTTTTGTGTTTTTTGTCCCACCCAATCAATCCAATGATTAATTACAATATGAACAAAATCATACTAAATTTACACAAATTGAACATCATAATATTATTTGTTAAAAAAAAAATATGTATGATCTTCTGGAATAAATAAATAAGAAATTCACTGGTAAATACAAATATTTTTTGTTTTGTTTCCTTTTCAACGTACAAAACACAACACATTAAGTTTGAATGATTTCTTGTAATTTTGAGATCCATTGATTTAAAATAGTTTCATTTGGGAATTGAAGATAATAACGCTTTTTGGATGTTTTCAACTCTAAAATATATTCTTTTGAAAATTTTGATTTTGGAACTGGTTGAACAAATTCAATTTCTTGAGTTGAAATTGAATTTGCATAATCTCCCTATTAATTTAATTTTTTTACTTCTAAAAAAAAAAAAAAGAAAAAACTTGAAAAGATTTACATTTTGAGATTTCTTCCAAGCAAGTGATTGTAATCGAAGATCAAATACTCTTAATTGCCATTGTTTTAACATCCCTTTTCCTAATTTCAAGAATTCTCCAGTTAAAATAATTTCATCTTTTTGAATATCTTCAAGTGCTTTTGAAATATTATTCTCTTCCATTTCTTTCTCTTCTTTCTGTTCTTGTTCTTGTTCAATATTGTGTTGAGCTTGTTGATTATCTAATTTAACAATTTCAATGTGCTCTTCCTCAATTTTTCCTTTTCCTTGTTCTTTTTCACTTTTCTTTTCTTCTTCTTCTTCTTGTGATTGTTTTTCAAATTTGGTTTGAATTTGTTGGATATTGAATTGGTGGCCATCTAACTTTGGCACTTCAATTTCTTTTTCTTCTTTCTCTTGTTCTTCTTTGTCCTCATTTTCAATTTTGATCTGGTCATGTTTTGGAACTTCAATTTGTTCTTTCTCAATTTTCTCTTCTTTCTCTCCTTTTTTTCCAATCAATTCCTCAGAAGATTCTTTTTGAATATATTGCTCTAATAATTCAAGAATTGAAGGTCCATTTTCAATAACTTTTTGTAATATTTCATTAGTTTCCCATGAAAATTTGATTTTTTCAGAACTAATTTGATATTTGACTTGTTCAATAACAGTTTTATGATTTGCTTGATGATCTGGAGTATCAACATCCCATTTTGATTTCAAATTTAATTTTTTTCCAGAATTTAATAAGTATTCCACAATATCTAAAAGTCCATTTGATGCAGAAATCCAAAGTGCATCCATTCCATAATTATTTGCTTGATTAATATCAGTTCTTTCATACTCTAATAATAACTTTAAAACTTCAATCTGTCCATTTTCACAAGCAATATAAAAAGGTGTTTGACCATAGCTATTTGCTTTATTGATATCAATTCTTTGATCATTTAATAACAATTTCACAATTTCAATGTGTCCTTGTAAACAAGCAGAAAGCAAAGGTGTTACACTTTCATTTATTGCTTCATTAATATCAACTCTTTGATTATTCATTAATAATTTCACAATTTCAATATTTCCTTTCAAGCATGCAATCAAAAAAGGTGTTGCGCCATTCTTACTTTCTTTATTGATATCAATCCTTTCATCATCTAATAATAGTTTCACAATTTCAATATGTCCAAATCCACAAGCAATCCAAAAAGATGTTGTGCCATTACCATCTCCTTTATTGATATCAACTCTTTGATCATTTAATAGTAACTCCACCATTTCAATATGTCCAGAATAACAAGCAATATGAAAAGGTGTTCCACCATCTTTTGCTTTATTAATGTCACTATCAATTCTTTTATCATTTAATAGTAATTTCACAATTTCAATATGACCATTTTGACAAGCAGCACAAAAGGGTGTTATATCTTTATCACTTACTTGATTGATATCAACTCTTTTATCATTTAATAATAACTTCACAATTTCAATATGTCCTTTTTCACAAGCAATATAAAAAGGTAATTCACTTCCAAAATTTATATTGATAATATCTTTGAAAGGTCCATCCAAATACCATAAAAGATTATCAATTGATCCATTTTTACATTTCCAAATCAGAACATTTCCAAATATCTCTGAAATCAAAAATCCTTTCAAAATTTTTCTTTCAATTAATTGACCCTTTAATATCGCTTTTGGAAAGAGTTTTAAATTTTCAATAACTTTACACCATTCTTGAATGATTCCATTTTCATTCCAATTTTGTGATTTAATCCATAATGATAAATCAATCTCGTTCCATGTTTCTATTGGAATTAATATTTCCAATTTCTTTAAAAACTTTTTTTTGGAAATAATATTAATCATTAATTATTGAATAACAAAGAAAAGAAAAGAAAAGAGAAAGTACTAATTTATAATCTTCATCATTTTGAAAGAGGTTTTCATGTTCAAAATAAAGATTAAATAAAGATGACCCATTAATTTTATGTTCTTGAAATACATATTGATATTGAGAAAATTTGATCGAAATTAACCAAGAACAAACTTCATCAATTGACCAATTTCTAACTTGAGTTGTATCTAATTTCTTTTGATATCTAATAACTGTCTCTTCATCATAAACTTTCATCAAATTATCCCAAACAAGGTTTTTGTCACTTTCAATATATGCAATAAATTTTTGAATGAATTGATCCTTTGAAGGTCTGTCATCATTCTCATCATGAAAAGAACCCATCAATTCAGAAAGAAATGAAAGAGATTCTTCTGAACTTTGAAATTTGTTTGGATAAAATTGAATTTTTTGACCAGTAAAAACAGCTGCAGACCATTCATAAAAACACCAACATCTATGAAAATAATCATCTGTGGGTAAAACTAAAAAGGAATCTGAAAATGTAACTATTTGATTTAATCTATATATTGTTGCAACTCTATTTTATTATTATTATTATTGTAGAATTTTATTTGAATTAAATATTTATAAAACAAAATGAACAAAATAAATAAAACCTTTTTTGTTTGGAATCTTCATCAAAATGTTGTGGCATTGAGAAATAATCATACCAAATTAGAATTCGATGTTGGTTTGGATCCTAAAAAAAGTAGTTTTTTTAAAGTGAAATTAATGATAAATAAATAAGAAAGAAGAAAAATAAATAAATCCAAACTGATTTAAAAGAATCTTTAATTGCATTAAGTTGTTCTGAGTGAGGATCAGGATGATCTTGAGATAACCAACGATGGGAAATAAATACAAATTTATCAGTTGTTTCTTTCATTTGTTCAAATGTAAAACTAATCAATTTATCTTTACAATCTTCATGTTTTGGGATTTTTTCAAATTCTACAAAATATTGAAAAGGAAGGAAATGGATTTGAAATGTTGAAAAATCTCCTGCTTCTTTTGTAATCTCTTGAATTTTTGATGTACTAATTAATCTCTGGTTTCTTTGGGTTTTATTTGCTATTATTTTTCTAAATTTTATGAACAAGATAGAAGAAAGAAAGGAAAGAAAGGAAAAAAGAAAGGAAAAAAGAAATGAAAAGTCAACATTCAAAGATTCCTTGTGCCTTTGTGAGTGTAGCTTGTCCACTTTCATTCAATTTGATATTTTTCATTACTTTTGGTTATTTTTATTTTAGTCGAATCTCTGAGGCTATATAAAAAATTACCTCGGGAAGTTTCCAAGAATAAAAGTACAATTTTAACATGTCCTTCTTCACAAGCAAAATAAAAAGGTGTTTTGCCATAGTTATCTGCTTGATTGATATTAACTCTTTGATCATATAATAGTACCTTCACAATTTCAATGTGTCCTTTTTCACAAGCAATATAAAAAGGTGTTGCACCATGTTTTTCTGCTTTATTGATATCAACTCTTTTATCATTTAACAACAACTTCACAATATCGATATGTCCTTGTTGACAAACAGCATAAAAAGGTGTTGTACCATCTTTATCTGCTTTATTGGTATCAACTCTTTCATCATTTAATAATGATTGTACAATTTCAATATGTCCATAATAACATGCAACCAAAAAGGGTGTAAAATCATCATTTGTTGCTTGACTGATATCAATCCTTTCCTCATTTAATAATAATTTCACAATTTCAATATGTCCTTTCATGCAAGCAATATAAAAAGGTGTTACGCCATCATCATCTCCTTTATTGATATCAATTCTTTGATCATTTAATAACAATTTCACAATTTCAATATGTCCTTGTAAACAAGCAGAAAGCAAAAGTGCTACACCTTCATTTTTTGCTTCATTAATATCAACTCTTTGATTATTTATTAATAATTTCACAATTTCAATATTTCCTTTCAAGCATGCAATCAAAAAAGGTGTTGCGCCATTATCCATTGATTTATTGATATCAACCCTTTCATAATTTAATAATATTTTCACAATTTCAATACGCCCTTCTTCACAAGCAATATAAAAAGGTGTCCAACCATCATCTCTTGCTTTATTAATATCAACTCTTTGATTATTTAATAATAATTTCACAATTTCAATATATCCTTTATAACAACCAATCAAAAAAGGTGTTGCGCCATCTTTATTTGCTTTATTGATATCAACTCTTTCATCATTTAATAATATCTTCACAATTTCAATATGTCCATTCCAACAAGCAACAGAAAAAGGTGTCCAACTATCATTATCTACTTTATTAATATCAACTCTTTCATAATTTAATAATAACTTCACAATTTCAACATGTCCATTTGAACAAGCAATCCAAAAAGGTGTCCACCCGTCATTATTTGGTTTATTGATATCAACTCTTTCATCATTTAATAATAATTTCACAACTTCAATATGTCCATTTCTACAAGCGAAATCCAAAGGTGTTTGGTCGTCATTCTCTTTATCCTGGCAATTCAGGTCAACATATGGATTAATTAGCAATTGTTTGACTTCATCAACTTTTCCATCTTTACAAGCATCAAGAAGTTGTTGTTGTTGTTGTTCCTCCATTTGCTTGAACTTGTTACCAGAGGGAATTTAGGTTATGACGAAGAAGAAATTTAGGTTGTTTTGATATCTTGGGAGACGACTTTTCACTGAGTTCTGGGTGAAAAAAAAAAAAAGTGAAAAAGAAAATTGCCATGTTTGTTTTCTAAAAAAAAAAATTAAAAAATGGCGGTTTTTTTTGAAACCTTACTTTCCTTTTTCTGTTTTTGTTTTTTGTTTCAAGAGTCCCATTTGCTTATTTATTGAACATTCATTCATTATTGAATTCTTGTGATTGAATTTAAAGAATAAATCACCATTCCTTCAAAATATAATTGATTTCAAGTTCATGTTTTTTGTGAGAATTAATGAATCATTAAAGTTTTTGAATTAATGAAAAATTAATTGACTGTTTTTCAGGATTCAGTTGAATAAAAAACAAAAAGGTTACAAACAATTTTTTTAATAATGTAAACTAAAAAAGAGAAAAGAGAAAATGAAAGTTCGAATAGGAATTGAAATGAAAAAATCTATTTGATTCATCATTTTGTTGAATGTTTTAAATCTAGTTGTTTTGTTGTGACTTATGTTTTAGAATTTGAAACATATTTTTCTTTTTCTTTTTTCTAATAACTGTAGGTTGTGAAAAATGGACCAAGGAATAGAACAGCCAAAGTTTGTAACGAACTTTGTTACTGTTTGTGCAAGAGCAATCTCTCTCCAAAAAAGAAACATTTTGAGTGGGATGTTAAAGAAAAATCTTTTGGATAATACAAAAAGGTAAATAATTCTTATTTCAAACTTTATTGCATAAAATAAATTGAAACGAAATCTAGGATTGTTGATTCAAAAATAAAATGGTGTCAATTCACTGTAGAGAATACTAAACAAGTTTATATGGATGTAAAACAGAGAATGATAGAATCTATTATGGCAATTGAAGGAGATTATCGAGATTTTGAAGCAAGTTGTGATCCAGCAAGACTAAATACTGAACCATTTTATCAAAGTGTTGTTAAAGGAGTAAAGAGACTTTGTGAATCATGGTATTTTCAAAAAAAAAAATCAATTAAAAATTAAATAAATAAAATACATTTAAAAAATAAATAAAAATAAGTTGTGAAGCTCATGATATAGCAAGAATGGGATATGTACAAATTGTAGAAACAGATGTAACTTTAGCGATTAGAAGTTTATCATTATGTAAAGATGCGGTTTCCTCAAGAGCAAAATTAATTGAAACTTTTGAGTTAGGAACTTTAATTTTTGCAAGATTAGCAGAAAGTTGTAGTAGTATGTCAATTCAATCAACCACCCCTCAAGCATTATCAAAATCACTTCAAGAATATTTTGGACTTTTAAATGATTTAAATGAGTCATTAGCAGGAAGAATAAATGCTTTTCTAACAGCAAGAAATGAAGAAGAGATTTCAAGTACCCATTTAAATTTAGAGAAAGGAATTCAAGAACTTGAATCAATTATTCTTGAAATATCATCCATGGTACAAGAAGAAAGAGCGAGTATTGAAAGACATGATTATTACCAACAATTTTTAGAGGAAATTGATAATGTGATAACTCTCATTTTTTTTTTTTTTTTTGAATTTTTCTATTTATCATATTTTGGATTTAACTTCAAAATAATTAAATTAGATTCAAACTTATGGAATAATTCGAAAAGAAGTCTTTGATAGTGAATTAGAATTAATTCAAAGTCGAGGTGCAAATAATCGTCTTCAACTTCATCAAAAACAAACTGGAATTGAACCATCTCCTGCACTTCGAAAACTTGCAGAAGATTCTGATCAAATTAGTTTCTTTTTTTTTCTTTTTTTTTCTTTTTTCTTTTTTTCTTCTTCTTCTTTTTTCTTCTTCTCTTTTTTCAAATTTCAATGTCATATTTTCAAAATTAGGTATTGCACTCCAAGAAATTTACTTTGCTCTTTCTAATACAGAAGCAAACTTAGATTTAGAAAAAGTTGTCGAAAGAGCTGGACCAGCAATTTTAGATCTCCCAAAATCTTCCAAGCAGGTATTGGAAGAGGAAGCCGAAAATCAATTAAAAGTTTCAGCCCAAATCAAAGATGGTTTGCATTTTTATTTCCATTTATTTAGTATTAATTAATTCTTTTATTTCATTTTCAATTCTTTTTTGTAATGTAGAATTTTCAAAAGGAAAGAAAGAATTGGAATTAGTAAATGAACAAGATACTATTGATAAAAAGAAAGAGTATCTTTCTTCTTTTTTTTCTCTCTCTCTTTTCACGTTTCTTTCAATCTAAATTTATCACAAGTTAATTGAATACTATTGATCATATAGGATGAGAAAAATTATTCAAAAATCAATTCGTTTAGTGAACCAAAAAAATTCACGTTTTCTTTTTGGAGATCAAAAAACGAATCTTTTTCATCAAAAAATGACAAATAACAATCCAATTTTTAATGAAGAATTTTTTCAAAAGACTTCTGAGGTTTGAATTGATTGAATTTTAAAAAGGACGACTTACATCCTTTAAAATTAATATAGCCAGAAACTTTAAAAGAAGTTTCTCAAGGAGCTCAAAAAGAACTTGAAGGATTTGCTGAAGATATTGAAAAAAAAGCAAAAGAAAACAAAGAATTATTAAGACAAATCGATGAAGAAATTAAAACAACTGCTGAGCTTGCAAATTCAAAACTTCTAAAAGCTGCTCAAGATATTACAAAAAATGGTTTAATTAATATATTCAATTTCGTTTTTTCTTTATTTTTTTCAATTTCTTTCTTTTTTTTTTTCTAAAGGACTTGGAGAAGAACGAGAAGCCAAATTACTTCGTGCATGTGAATCAATTGAAAATTTAATGGAGATTTCAAACTCTTTCATTCCTTATGCTGAAGAGGAATCACCTTGGGGAAATGAAATTGAACCTGAAAGTCCATTGCCTGTCCATTTTTATTTCTTCTTCTTCTTCTTCTTTTTTTTTTTTGAACTTTTTTCTCAAAAAAGACCAAACCAAACAAATAAATTAATTTAGTCAAACAAAAATGTATTGGGAAATATTCTTAATTTTGGTCAACAAGATCAAAAAGAAAGTGATGAAGAGCTTCAAATATCACTTGAAGAGAAGAAAAAATTTGGTTTTGGATTTTTCTTTTTTCTTTTTTCTTTGTTCTAAATATTAATACCAACAAAATCAATCTTTTTTAGAGGCAAGATTTAAAAGAAATCAAGAAAGAAGAAAAAGACTGAAAGGAGTTATTTTTCAAGAGGTTCAAAAAATTGAAAAAAAGTTGGAAGATTTAGAAGATACACCAGAAATTATCAAAGCTAAGCAGGAGAGTTTGATTTTATTTTATTATTTTATTTTTTTTTAAACGAAAAAATAAAAAAATAAAAAATCTTAGGATCAACACCAAAGAATTCTGAACCAGTTTGTTTTCTACTTCAATCTCTTACATATTAAATTTTGAATTTAACATTTATTATTAATATTAGGGACAAGAGGAACAGGAAAATCCTATAAATGTAGCATCTAATACTGACTATGGAGTTGCAGCATATTTAAGCGCACGTCCAAGTGAAGTATTCTTTTCTTTCCCCTATATATACATATATGTCCAGAAAACTGACCAAAAACAAAAATTATTTTTTCAAGCACATTTGGAAAGAAAAAGGATCTTTAGTTTTTGAGAAAGTAGATTCAAAATGGGTTGTTATAGCTGGTTCATTTTCTTTCTTGACAAAAAAAAATAAAAATAAAAGAAGTTTCTTGACCAATTTTTTAATTAGGATCATTTAATCAACTTGTTCTTCATTTAACTTCACCTTTGGATAATGCTGATGACGCCCTAGCAGGTTTATTTTTTCTTCTTTTTTCTTTTTATGATTTTAAAAAAAAAACTTTAATACTTTTTTTTGAAGGATCTGATTTTTTCAGAACATTTATGATGACTCTCCAAACATTTACTGAACCCGAAGGATTTGTATCAAAGTTAATTGAAAGGTTGATTCATATTGATGAATTTAGAACTTAAAAGAATAAAAATTGATTAATTGATTAATTAATTAGATATGATGTTCCTCCTTGTCCAGAAGGAATTGCATCTCAAAAGAATTATGACTTAGACCTTAAACATCCTGTTCAAATGAGAGTTTGCAACGTTTTGTAATCTCTTTCTCTTCTTCTTCTTTTTTTTTTTTGAAAGAACAAACAAGAAAATAAATAAATATAAAAGGAAAAAATGGATAGTTTCACGTTATGATCAAGATTTAGCACATAAACCAAAACTAATTGAAGATTGTACACAATTTATTAATGAAGTAGTTCAAAAAGAAAGTGAATATTTATCTCAAAATTTACGTCAATGTTTAACTCTCTATGTATTTTTTTTTTAATTTTTTCTTTGAATTTTCTTGAACTTTATTTTATAGATTTCAGGAGAAAGATTCTTATATCACAAACAAGTTGCTGAAGGAAAAATGAAATATGATATTACTTCACCGTATGAAGATGTAAGTCAATCTTTTTTTTATTTTATTTTTTATTTTTTTATTTTATTTTCTTATTTTCTTCCTTTTTTGAAATCTGTTTATATATCAATTAGGCACCACTTCTTGATACTTTGCATTATTTTGATCCTCGTGAAGTTGCAAAGCAATTAACTTTGATTGATGCTGACCTTTTTAAAGCTATTCGTGTATTGTTTTTATTTTTATTTTTATTTTTTCTTCTTTTTTTTCTTAATGCTGAAGGTAAAAAAAATAACAAATTTTCAAAAACTAAATTAGTTGTATGAATTAGCAGGACAAGCATGGAGTAAAAAAGATGCAGATGTTCGATCTCCTAATTTAACAAAATTAATTAGTCACACAAATAGAATTTCTATTTGGGTTGCCTCTTGTATTTTAAAAGAAACCAAAATTCAAAGACGAAGAAAAGTTTTTGGAAATATGGTTTTATTATGTCAAGTAAAATTTTATTTATTTATTTATTTATTTATTTATTGTTGAAGAAATAGAAACAAACAATACCCAAAAACAAATAGTATTTATTCACACTTCGCAATTATCATTCGGTGATGGGAGTTCTTGCTGGTTTATCATCTTCTCCAATTTCAAGATTAAAATGGACCAAAAAAGAATTACCAGGAAAAATTCAAAAAGTTTTCTTTTCTTTTCTTTCATTATTGTTTCATTATTGTTTCTGATTTTAAAGATCTGAAAAATAATAAAAAGATACTAACTGAAATTGAAACTGAAATGAGTTCTGCTAGTTCCTTTAGAAATTATCGAGAAAATTTAAGGAGGAATAATTCAGCGTCAATCCCATTTTTGTATTTTTTTCTTATTACCAATTCGATAATAACTAAAATTCAATAATTAATTACAAAAAAGAGGGGTTATTCTAAGTGATTTAACTTTCATGGAAGATGGAAACCCAGATTTTACAGAAAATGGATTAATCAATTGGCAAAAAGTAAGAAAATGATTTTTTTGGTTTTTTGAAAAATGAATAAAATAAAATAAAAATAAAATAGAGGACACTTTTATACACAGTTTTATCTCAATTCCTTGATTTTCAAAGTCGATGTTTTTATAATTTTGAAGAGAGTAAATTAATTAAAAGTATCCTTCGATCAATTAGTTCACATCAAGACACACCAGATAATATGTATCAAACTTCACTTGTTCTTGAACCAAGAGGAGAAACTCCACCTGAGATGGTTCCCTTTCATTTTTTATTTTATTTTATTTATTTATTTATTTTGATTTTGAACCCTGATTCATTCATTCAAATTTAAAACTAGACCGAAAAACCTTCACTTGCTGGAGCATTAAAGAAACTAAAAAACAGAACGTGATTCAATTCAAATTCAAATTCAAATTTAAAATATTTAAAAAAAGGAGTTGAAACTTTGATGATTTGTAATAAAATTTTGTGCTTCAAGTAATCATTGCTTTCTGTTTTTGGGTGCCAAATAAATCATTCAAAGTCAAACATTTTTTTTAAAGGTTGTGAAACAACAGAGACAACAAAACAACAGTTTCCTAACTCTTCCGATAAACACACAAATAACTCGGAGGCGAACAAACAACCACAACCAATCAAAAACACAAAAACAACAAAAAACAATCGGCCAAACAAAAAAATCACGTTCCGCTTAATTATCAAAAAGGGGACAAAAATATAAACACTTCAAATAGATTTGTATTATTTTTGAATTCAGGAAATTTTTTGTATAAATACACCCACATTTTTTTTTTTTTTTTTTTTTTTTTTTTTTGGGAATTGGGTGATGAACGAACAAAGTTAAGAGATTACAAAATCAAATAAATGTATAAATACCCTGAATTTTTTTTTTTTTTTTAACAAAGGAGATATCAACAACACCAAAATCAATCAACTTGTAACTTTAACAATCCTTCTTTACTTCTTCTTTAATTCTTTCCTTAGTTCTGTTTTTAATTCTTTGATATCGAATGCAAAAAGTGGATTCCATTTGTTGTTGTTTGAAAATGTCAAAAAGAATGAATATAATGTGTGAGAATGTCATGTAATGAATCAATGCAGTGAAATGAATGAATGGAGTGATATCAACATTCGTTGAATTAACATTCCTGTATTGATATATATATATTGTTTGCTGATTCACATTTGAAACAAAAGAAAAAAAAATTCACAAACGAACAACAACATCAATTCTTTTTTTTTTTTTTCTTTCAAACTTTCAAATTTTATAAACAAAATACTAACAATTTCAATATCAATAGAAATACATTGAAAACAGAATTAAGTTATAAAATGGGAAATAGTGAAAGTGTTCAAAGAAATCTAACCACTGCTCAATATGTCAGTGCTCCAATCTTTGGAACCTTCTTGGCGACCCATCTCATTAATCACCTTACATTGCACTTTGGTATCGACTTTGCACAAAATTTACAAAATACATTTAGACTATTTTATCAAAATCCTGTGATTGAACCAATTCTTCTCGCTGGAGCTCTTGTTCATGTTGTTGCATCTTATACCAAAGTATACCTTCGATATTTAAGACACAAAAAGTTTGATTCCCTTTTTTTTTTTTTTTTTTTTTTTTATAAATTTTTTTTTTTTTTTTTTTTTTTTTTTTTTTTTTTCAAATCAATCAATAAATGAATAACTAAACTTTTTTTTTTAAAAAAAATAATAGAATCAGAGAAACTAAAACTGAGAAAGATGAAAAAACAGAGATTGTTCCACCTATTGAACTTCGTCTTCATCGATATGCAGGATATACAATGTCTATCTTCTTTTTGGGTCATGTTTATGCCACAAGATTAGCTCCATTATACTTCAATATTAATTTCGATTACTCCTTTGCAGCATTCACAATGTATATCTATCCTGTAGGATTCACACTTTATTATGCTCTCTTTGGTGCAGCTGCAGTTTATCATTGGTTTTATGGTGCTACTAGACTTAATCAATATTTTAAACTTTTCCCTCCAATTCCTTCTTCATTGAAACCTGGATCAACTGGATTTAAAATTTTGACTGGAATTGGTGCACTTGGAGCTGTTTCTTCAGTTCTTGCACTTGGTGGTTATTACTGGGACATTCCATTCCCTCGTATTTTGGAGATTGAAAGATATGCGAGATTGCTTGTTCCAGATATGTTCTACAGAACTATTCCTCATTAATTTTTTTTTTCATTCTTTATTTTTTGTGTTGTGCTTGTGTTTGTTTTAGATTAGATGTTTTTTCAAATAATAAACATAGAAATTGTATTGTTTGAGTTCTTTCACAAATCCTTTTTTTTGATTTTTGATTTTTATTTTTTATACATTATTGTTGATTGTGATTATTTACAATTATTTATACAATGTTTTTTTTTTAAATGTTTCCATAAAGTAATGAGATTGAATTTTTTGTTGACAATAGAGAAAGGGATTGCTCAATTTTTGGTTTTGAATCAGGAGAGAAATTTCCAAGAGTTGTAAGGTTTGTTGAAGGTAATTCAGAGGGATCAAAAATTTCAAGAAGAAAATTAGTAACTTGATCAATATCTAAGAAATTAAAATCTGCTTTTAATACTTTTAAAGTTGAACACTTTTTAATAAGTGTTAAAAGATGATCTAAAGTTCTAGGATTTCCATCTTCAGTTCCTCTTATATTTCCTTCGATATTTAAAAATTGAAGATTTTTAAACTCTTGAAGAACTTTAATCAATTGATTAAGTTTTGAAGAACTAAGACGTTGATGAGCAAAATTAAGACTTGTTATAGAATTTGAAAATCTAGATAATTCTTGATTCATTTCAGTAGTTGAACTTCCACTTAAAATATTTCCTTCAAGATCAAGTTTCGAAATATTTTTATTTGATAAACCTCTAAGAAGGGAAGCAATTTTTGTCGCATTTAACCAAGAAAATGTTATTGAAATAGAAGTTAATTGAGACATCCCTGAAATAAGTTCAATTGCTGTAGAGATATCTGGAATGACATTTCCAGTTAAGACAAGTTCAGAAAGAGATTGTAATGGTAAGAGGAGTGTTGAAATATCAGAGATTCGATTATATTTTAATTGAAGAAATTTTAATTGTTCAGAACAAGAACTATGATAGAAAGGACCTAAACTGAATGAAGAACAAGATTCGCAATTATCCAAAGAAAGTCCATCCAAACAAGATGTCATTAATGATCCATTGAATATTTTTAAAAGTAAATTCTTGAGCTTGATAGTATCTCCTACATATGCAAACATAAGTCTATTAATTCTCAAACATTCATGAACATGAACAAGTCCAAAAACATAAGTTGCAAGTTGAATATTTGATGGTGAAATGAAAATATCACAAGAAATAATTGGAGTTGTCTTTTGATGATCATTTAAAAGATTTTGGTTAGCTCCTAAACCAACAAGCTTTCCTTCTCTTGAGAAAAATCTCGTTCTAGTATCAACTCCTTTCATTCCCTTCACATCTTCCAATACATCCACACCCATAGCAAATAACAATAATGAATTCGTTCCTTGTTCATTTACTCCACATCCTATTACATTTAATTTTGTAATCTTCCGTTCAACTCCTTTCCTTTTACTCACAGTTTGTTTTTGAACAGCACTCAATACTAATGAAAGAAGAGATGAATCCAATTTCAATTTTGAAAGGTCAAGACTTGGATGAGACCATCTTGATATCAAATAACTAGCTGAAAGTGGAGATTGTTGAATGAGACTTGAGAGTAATGAGTAGAGGATATGAAGAGGGATTCGTTCAAAAGGAATTGGGAATGGCTTGGAGTCGATTGCATGTTTGAGGAGGAACTGGGTGCAAAGTTGTTGGAGAGGAGGTATTAGACCCATTTTTGATTAAAGTTGATTAATTCTGAATCAGTGAAGGAAGAATAATCAATTGAACAATGTTGGCGATGACAGTGATGAAAAAAATCAATCTTTCAATGCATAAGAATAATTGAATATTTGATAAAGTTTAGGTTTTTGAATTAATTGTTTCTTAAAAGTTTTTATTATTATTGGTGTGGAAGAAAAAAATAACATCTAATCGATTTTAACATTTGAATAAATTTTATGAATGAAGAGTTCAGCAGCAAGGAAACCAATTGTTCCTTTAATTAAAAGAAAGAAAAAAAAAAAAAATTAGTTGAGGATTGAACTTTAAAAGAAAAAAAAAAAAAAAAACAAAAATAATAAATACATACCTAAAACAAGGAATAATCCAAAACAAATAACAGCGGTGTAAGAGAAATAAAAGAAAGTTTGGAAAAATCCTGACATCTTAGTTCTTGCAAAGAAATAGTAAATAGCATAAATATAAACATAAAGAGATGTTGATCCACTTGCGAAAAAGCTTGTCCAACACCTTTTTTTTTAAAAAATAAGTAAAATTAATAAAAGCAGAAAAAAAAGAAAAAAAAGAAAAAAAAGAAAAGAAAAAAAAGAAAAAAAAAAAAAAAAATTGTATACCATCTATGATCTTCTGAATTCAAGAGGAAATAAGTACTAACAATTGTAACACAACCTGTCACAATTGTTAAAATAAAGAAAACAAGTAACATGAATCCATAAACATAGTAGATTTTGTAAGCCCAGAATGAGGTGAAGATGAAGTACATTTCAATAAAGATAGAACCAAATGGTAAAATTCCTCCAAGAAGAATAATGACAATAGTTTCTGCGTACCATTTTTTTTCAGGAATTTGACGTGGAATAAGGTTTACTCTACATGGGAATTCTGGTTTTCCAAATAAATTTCTTCCAATAACTGTTCCTAATAAAGTTAATGGGAAAACTAAGAAGAACCAAATTGCAATGATAGAGACCTAGTTTTGAATAGAAAATAAAGATTATTAATAATTATTATTCCATTCATTAATAATTATGACTTTTTTGGATTGAAAAAAAAAAAAAAAAAAAAAAA
>Ga0209960_1002991_pt1 | contig 15574 bp, 16 predicted proteins | sample ThiBiot_500_plan_2_FD_183947 | JGI IMG/M metagenome (GOLD analysis project Ga0209960, IMG submission 183947) | Wastewater bioreactor microbial communities from Cape Town, South Africa - Thiocy_expt_500_plan (SPAdes) | ecosystem: Engineered > Bioreactor > Thiocyanate-remediating >...
ACAAAAAAAAAAAAAAAAAAAAAAAATTGAAAAGAACCCTTTATCTTTTGACTTGGAATTAAATTTTTCTGAAAATGGATTCTTAATTAAATTTGATCCTCCAACACAACGATTAAAATTAATTGAAATTTATGATTTTACTCGCCTTGATCTTTCTTACTTGAAAACAACATTTAGGTTTTTTTTCCTTTTCTTTTCTTTTTTTCATATAAAACTCTAAAGAAATTGATGACTTTACTTTTTTCAACAAAAAAAAAAAAAAAGTAAAAAATCCCCTTCAATTTTACCAACATTTCTTCAAATTTATAATACTTTTGGACCCACTTATCCTGGTGAATATGATGAGAGTTCTGGAATTTATACTTTGAGTTATCCTGTAATCATTTTTTTTCTTTTTCTTTCTTTTTCTTTTTTCTTTTTCAATTTAATCGAATGATTTTTTTTAAAAAAAATAATAAAAAAGGGTGTCTCTTTTACTTTTCCAATTCCATCTCAACATGCTTCATTGTATACAGAAAAATCTGAACAAGGTTCAGATCGATTTTTCTAATTGTTTAAATTCTTTATTCGTTCTCAAAAAAAAAAAAAAAAATTAGCTTCATTACCAATTGAATTTCCTGATGGAAAAACTCCCGTTTGTACAAAAATGTATATTTATATGGGAAAAAGTTTAAATCAAATCATTAAAGTTCCTACCTTTGCATCTGAAAAATTTCGTAATTTAAAGTATTATTATGAACTAGTGACAGTTAGGGTATTTTCTTTAATTCCTCTTCCTATATATATAATTGAGTTTATTTTATTTTATATTTTATTTGACTCTTTATATTATTTCTTTAAAAGGGTCAATCGGGATTATACTTTGAATCTCGAAAAAAGACATTAAAATTTGGAATGGAAGCTCAAGAAGTTATTGCTGATTTTGGACTACCTTCTGAAGTATTTTTTAAGAAAGACAAAAAATTGTCAATTCATTCATCTGTTACAGAATTTGATGAAAGTATTGAATTTTTTTCTTTTTTTCTTTTTTTTTTTTCTTTCAAATTTTTATTTTAATTTTAATTTTGCAATAGAAGCTGGAAGTAATGATTATTTTTTTAACTATTTCGATTTGGGATTCGATATTTTATTCGATGCTGAAACTCATGTTATTAAAAGACTATTTTTGCATACAAACCTTCCTGGTCATGGTGATTTCAACATGTATTGATCTATTTTTTTCTCCTTTTTTTTCTTTTCTTTTTTACAATTTCTTTAATTTTCCAATATTTTTTTTTAAATTCCAGGTACAGAAAATGCAATTTTAGAATAGTCATGTCTTCAACAAATCAAAAGGATGTTTTACATGAGAATGGTTTAGATCAAGAAATTTCATGTGATATGAGAGTAGTTTTTTTATTTTCAATCAGAAAATTCTCATAAATTCAATAAATAAAATAAAAACATAACAAATTCAAAAATGAAAAATAGTGGGATGACATTCAAATCATTCTTGGAAAACCTAAAGGAGATCCATTAATTTTTAATAAAGACCCAGCTTCCTCAAAAATATTTGGACCAACAAGATTTTTTGGTTATCAAAATCTTATTTTTGAGGTTTTCTTTTTCTTTTCTCATTATATTTTTCCAAACCTTTTAATTAATTAATTAATTTAGGTTGCAGAAAGTCTTCATATATCTTCTTTAATTGTTTATTCTGAACGTGATTTGAAATGACGATAACCTTTTCTTTCTAACTCATGTTTATTTTTTTTTCCTTCTTCTTCAAAGGAGAAAATCACCCAGAACATCCCATTTAACACCAAACACATACAAGAAAAAAGGACGAAAAATCCAAACCCTTTATACTATTGTAACAAAATGTAAAAAAAAATAAAAAATAAAATGAAATAAAAAAAATAAAAAATTTTGACAACAAAAAACTACTTTCTTTCTTTTCTATTTCTAATCTTTTAATATTATTTTACAAGTAAAGATTCTATTTTCATTTCAGTGTTGATATCTATTTCTCAGATGTATAAAAATTCCAAGATGAATCTCTTAATGAAATCTCATCAGCACCTCGAAGATGAGCATATTGAGCAAAACAAATGATTGAAAAACTAGATTTTGGAGGAAGAGGGTGCAAAGGTGTGAAGTATAAACAATGTTCATTCTTTGAATAAGTCACATTTCCTTTAATTTCAACCAAATCTTGAGTAACCTATTTGAAAATAGAAAAAGGGTCGATAAAGAATCATTTCAAAAAAAAAAAAAAGAAAATGAAAATGAAAATGAAAAAAGAAAAAAAAAAAAAAAAAAAAAAAAAAAAAAAACCTCAAGAAATTTGGAAGGATTTTGAATCTCTAATTGAGATTGTAACTTCACAAAAATTTTATCATTTGATGAAATGGTTTGAGAGCTTTTAGGGTAATAATGTACAAAGTAATCTTGAACTGGAGTTCGAACAGATTCCATTAGAAATGATAAATGAGAAGATTTTTTGACTGGTGATCCTCTTGATGTTTGAACCTTTAAAGTGTCTTCAGGATTAGATTTAATATTGAATTTAGCTTTTGGAGAAACGATTTGAGTTGGTGCATCATGAAAAATTGCAAATCTGGAAGGAGAGTTGACAATTTGTGTTGGAGAGCCAATATTATTTTTTGGTGGAGTTTTTGGAGATTTTGTTGGGCTTGACATTCTCTATGAAGTGAAATATGTTTGTATCGGAAATAAAAAACAAAATAATTTAAATGATTACCTTTGTTGGACTAAGTGAAGGGGTTTGGTCAATCTCAGTCAAAGTTTCAGAAACCTTTGAAAAGTTATTGTTAATGATTTGAAGGAAGTGTAGAGGAATAAATTTCAAACCCGAATTGATTTTTGAGGAGAGAATTGAGTTAACGTTTTTTGAGAGTAAAATCCTATTCCATCGATCTTGACATCAAAAATGGGAAAAAAAAAAAAGTCAATAATTAAATTCAAGTCGAAAAAAAAAAAAAAAAAAAAAATACAATTGTTGAAGCCAAAGTTGTTGAAGCTTGAGAATTTTCATCTTCAGGAAGATTTTTAGAAGGAGTGTCAATGATAATAGTCTTTTCATTTTCATTGAAATCGGGGTTTTGAATTGTATCCATTTCAGAGTAACCTTAATTAAAATTGAATCAAATTTATTGTTGAAAAAAAAAAAAAGAAAATAAAAAAAAATTTTTTTTGGACAACTTAAAATTTAAATTCAAAATTATTTTTATTGAAAAAAGGATTTTAGTACAAAATGTCAAAAAAAAATCAAAACGAAAATGAGAATATTGGACTCGTGAATGTATTTTCAACCCAATTTGAATTGGAATTAGATTGAATCAATCGTAAATCTTATTGTATTGTATCAAAAAAAGAATTGAAAAATCAATAAATAGAAACGAATAAAAATAAAAGATAATAAAAAATTTACTGTTATTTTTGTTGTCAAGAGGAGTTGGATTAAAAGCATTCTCAAAATCATTAACTAGAGCAAAAAAAAAAAAGAAAGAAAAATGAATTTCATTTTTAATTTTATAAAATGAATTTATTTTTCAAAAAAAGAAACGAAGGAGCATTGATGAAAACTTACCATTAACAAAATTTAAAGGTTGTCTCTTCTTTGAAGGAGAAATAGAAACAGATTTTCGCTTTCCTTTTTCTTTATCTTTTCCTTTTTGATCATTTATTTTATTATTTTGAAAAAATTGAAAAAAAAAAAAAAAAGAAAAATACCTGATTTTTGATGACTTTTTGGAGTTGTTGGTTGGACTGGAAGATCCATTTCTGTTTCAACTTGTTTCAAAAATTGTGAAGAAAAATTTACACCATCTAATTTTTTTATCGTTATTATTAATTATTTAAAAATCAGAAAAAAAAAAATAAATAAAAAACAAAAAAATAAAATAAATAAAAATAACCAAATTGACTCTTTAATTTTGAGATTCCTGCAAGAATTTTATTTCTTGGTCCAAGTTTTATTCCAAGGTCTATTAAATGTCTCTCTTCTAAAGTTAATAACGCTTCAAAATCAACTTCTTCTTCTTCAAAGATTTGGAGAAATTTTGAGGGTTCCAGACCAATTTCCATAAAGAATTCTTTCATTAAACTTCCAGAATTTTTCTTTGTGATTTTTGGTTTCTTATTTTCTTGAGATTCTTGTGTAAAATTATTATGATTTTGATTGTGATTATCCTCTCCATTCCTTTTACGCAATTCCTTTATTTCTTTTTCTTTTGATATTGAACGAGTTATTTTTCGTTGATTATTTTCTTCTTTAACTTGACTTTGTTTTTCGTTATTATCATTTTTTTGAAGACTTTGTGGGAAAGTTTCAATTATTGTTGTTTGAAATTGAGTTGAGAGATTAGAACTTTCTTCAGATTGTTGTTGTTCTTTTTGAATATCTTTTGGTTCATCTTTTGATTCTTCATTAGTTTGAGGAATATCAATCATAATTGAGCTTGTGTGATTCATTTCCAAAGGGGATAAAGAAAAGGAAGTGTAAATAGTTGAGTCATTTTCTTTTAAGAGATCCACAATATCTTGATGATTATTTTCCATTGCTATTTGTACAGGTAAAACTCCATGATTAGTTGAAATATTTTTATCAGCTGAAAAAGAGAGTAATATTTTAACAATTTCTAAATCTCCATTTTTTGAAGCAAGAAATAAAGGAGTTTCTCCTAATCTTTTTTTTTTTTTAAAAAAAATGTTGAAATCAAATTATGAGGAAAAAAAAAAAACTTACTTTGTTTGAGTATTTACATTTGCAGAATGTTTAAGTAATTCAATAATTTGATCTTTAAATCCTTTAAATACAGCAAATAATAAAGGAGTTATTCCTTCTAAAATTTTTGTTTCTACATCTACATTTTTCTTCAAAACAGTTTTCATTGTTTCTAGATCACCACTTTTTACACTTTCAATAAATTGTTTTTGAAGTTGAGAATTTTCTTGAATTTTTGGAGAGATTGGCTCTATATCCACATCTTCTAGACTTGAAAAATCTTGTTCAAATTCGGATTGAGATTTTAAACCAATTTCTTCCAAAAGAGAAATATCTTCTGATTCATTTAAATTTTCTCCTTTTTCTTTTCCTTTCTCTTGATCTTTTGTAGTTGAAGAAGAAGAACTTGCATATTTTGTTAAAGCAGTTTTCTTTGGACTTGTTGAAATTGGTGGATTTCCATTTAATATTGCGATTGAATTCTTTAAATACTCTTGAGCATTTGGTTTTAATTTTTCATAACCTTGAATCATTGATACATCTAGAATTGGGAATCTTCTTTTGAAAAAGCATTCTGGCTTTTTTTAAAAAAAATTTTTTTAAACAGAAAAAACAAAAACAAATCAATAATATCTAAAGAATACATGATGCCATATACAAAATTCTTTCCATGTTTTATGTGTGCTAAAAATAAAATTCAAATTAAATTAAATTAAATAATGAAATACTTCAAAATAACAAAGATTCTTACTAAATTGGTCCAATTCTCAACTCAGACATATGAATTAACGAACTACAAGAATGACAATGAGCCCTTCCACTTTTTGCATATTCTGCTTTATACCCTAAAGGTGTTGAATCCTTTTTATCTGGACTCTGCATTTTCAACTTCTTCTCTAACTACAGTTATTTCCTTCTTTCTTCTTTCTTCTTTGTTTTAGGTTTGTCTATTGGTCTGGAATATTTTTTATGCATAAAGAAACGGTTAGAGGAAAACAGGAAAACAAAAATAAAATAAAAAAATTCAAATCGAAGTTTTTAATAAAACAACAAGAAATCTAAAGAAAAAAGAAACAAACCTCTTTTAATGTCTGAACTGAAAAGCAAGTGAGTAAAATTTGCTGAAAGTGTTGTCTCTTATAAAGTTGTAAAGTTGCTGAGGTCAGAGGAAGAGGAGATGACAAAGTGACAAAAATCAAGGTTGGATCAAGATCCACTCTATTTGTTTTGTTTGTTATGATTTTAACTTTGATCCAAAAAAGCATGACACATGGTTTTTTTCTTCTTTCAAAAATATCCGAGTGGGTTTTTATTTTTATGTTCAAGATTCTCACTGATGGATTGAAAAAAATCTAACAAGCAAATAATGAAAAGAATAGAATAAATTTCACTCAACATCAAAGATTAATTGCTGTTTTTTTCTGGTTCTTGGTTTAGTAGAAAATTCATTCATTATTTATTCTGAAAGAAATCAGGAACAAAAATGTTGAAAACAAGAAAGTTGAAAGCAATTAACAACAACAGTGTTTGATTTATTTATTTTGTCTTTGTTTTCCTTTGGATCTATCTAAAATTCTCAAATTGTTGTTATACCAAACAAACAAACGAAAAAATTTCCTATCTTCTTGGTTCCTTTCCTTTTTGTAGACAAAGAAAAACTTGGTTTCCTTCCTTTGATGGAACAATAACAACAATGGATTGTCTTTTGTTACCAAACCCTATAAATTACAAGAAAGAAAAAAGTAATTTGTTTCAAACTTTTTTTCTAACTTTAAGACACTTTGAGAACCATGAAATACTTGACCCTTCTCTTGATTGCTCTCACTTTTGGTACATTTATTTCTTTATTTTATTTCATTGAACAATTAATTCAAGTTTCATTCATTCCAATTTCTGACTCATTTTTTGTTTTTGTTTTGAAATGTAGTTACTTTCGCATATGCGAATTGTAACTTTAATGGGATTGGCGATTGTAAGAAAGGATGTAGAGAACCAAATGAAGATCCAGATATTGGTGAATGTGATAAGTAATTCTTCTTATTTTCAAAAATTAACAAAAAATTATAACAATAACTTCAAAATAAAACATTAATAAATCAACCAATCAATCAATAAATAAATCTAGTTTGAAGTGCCTAACTTATTGTTACAGAGTTTTGGGTTGTATTGATACTTGGGAGGCTGCTTGTGAAGTTGCTTTAGACTTAATACCTAATTGTGATGCTAACTGCAGTCCTGCTGGTTTCATTGCCCCTACTTTCCTTTCAATCATTTCAACTTTAGTTTTTCTTTTTAAAATTTTGTATTGAATCATAAATAAGTAATATATATATATATATATCTAAAATCCTTTTTCTTTAAATATGTAGCTCTTTTTTTCAAATTAGTTCAATAAATTGAAGATCATGAAAAAAAAAATGAAAAAAAAAAGGAAGAAGAGCCAAAATTTGTTGAAAGATAACGAGAAAAAAAAAAAAAAAAAAAATTTATTTTAAATAGAACGATATTGATGAATTGATTGATCTAAAGAAGCTTCTTGTTGAGGATCTTGTTTAAGAGTTGAAGGAACCATAGTTGTAATAATAACTCCACCCATTTCAGGAGGAGCTGGAAGAATAACAAATGTATTTGGAATCATGATACAAGGTGTATGAAACCAGGTTGGATTTCCTTTCCCAAAATCTGAATCATAAATTGGAAAACGAGCCCAGCTAGTAATCCAAACATCATAATCAAATGGATTAGCTTCAAAATTAACACCTTTCAAGGTTGGATTACGAGAAAAAATTTCCTTTAAATTTTGAAGATCTTGATCAACATATTGATTCTTATATGAATGAATTTCTGAATTAACTTTCAAAGCAAGTGTTCCTAAAGAGCCATTCACAAGTTCTTCCCCATTAGAGTTAGTATGAAGAGCGAGAATACAATTTCTATAATAATATGAGGGAATAGATGGTTTCTTTCCTCTTAGGTTACAAACAGTTAACATTAATGAGGGTTCATTTGATGAAATCTTCTTTAACTTTGTAAATACTTTCCATAAATGGCTTGTAATAACATCATTTGTTGAGAAGATAGTATTTGGAGGTGAAGATTTTGAAGCAATTTGTTTCATATTCTTAATTTCTTCTTCATTAAAATGAATTAAATAATAATCACTAGTTGGGAAAAGCGCCATTACTTTATCGATTTCAGATTTCAATCTTTCATCAGATTTTTCTACTAATAAAAAATTATTTGGCCGAGGTCCATCATTTATAATAGGATTTTCTTCTTCTATTATTTATGATTATGAATAATTAATTAGATCAAGAATTAAATATTTCAGATTTAATTGAAATTGTTGTTTTAAAAAAATTGAAAAGGGTCAAATAAAATAAAATAAAATAAAATAAAATAAAATAAAATAAAATAAAATAAAATAAAATAAAATAAAACTTCAAGACTTTCTTACCTTTATAAAGAATTGAGGCATCAATTTCAACTTGATATTCTAAAGATTCTAATCTATTCTCTTTTGCCCATAAAGAAAAGAAATTAATCATTGCACAAGCATCAAAAATACAATGTAAAACACAGATTGAAATAGCACATCCACCATTTTCAAATTCAGTTAATTGAATACTTATCATTGGATGAGTTGAACTACTCTCAGTTCTAAAAAGAAGTTTTGAGAATTCTTTCCATGAAGAAATAGATGTTTCAAAGTTAAAATCCTTAACAGAGACCTTTGGTGCATAAGCATAACTAAAAGGAAAACCTTCATTATTAGAAATAAAATCTGTTGGTTGACCTTCATTAAATACCAAACGACCACAAAGATATTGAAAATGAGCAATGATTCTTAATAATGATTCTTGAAGTTGTTTGAAATCTAACTTTTGTTCATAGAACCAGATTGCAGGAATATCATTATGAGGAACAGAAAATTGATCTAAAGGGCCTCTAGGTAATAATTTGCTTTCATGTGGAGGTGCATGAATTTTGACTGTCTCACGAACTTCTACTTCAAATTCAAGTGGAGCCATTTGACTTTAGATTTTGACTTTAGATTTCTAAAATTTTTGATATCTATTAGAATTCTTAACTTATTAAGAGAAAAGCAACTCATTATTTATAAAAAGGTTTGGGATTCTTTCATCCATTCAATCATTCAATTAATTGTTTGTTTCAAGTTCACGTGTAATTATTTTTTTTTTTTACTGACTATTTATACTTTTTTTACTGACTATTTATACTTTTTTTTCTTGATGAAAACTGATTTTTTTTTTGACTCGTTGCGCAATAATAATATTTTAACGAGAAAAGAAGAAAGATGTTCATTGAAAATTTCAAAAAGTTTGAGCACTTTTCTATTTTATTTGATTGTGTTGTAAAGGATTTAGAGACCCTCAGGAATTGAAACAGCTCCATTGAATTGAGCTGAGCCTCCATTCATGGTGTGGGTAGCATATTTTGTTTCACATTGTTTGATTCCGTTGAGTTTCTATTTTAAATTTTAAAATTTTTTTATTTTATTTTTTTGAAAAAGTGAAAAACGAAAAAAAAAAAAAAAATCAATACCCTGAACTCAGAACAGAAGTTTTTGAGATTTGAGTAGGTTGAAAAAAGTGAAGAATCAAAAGTATTTAATTGAATAAGTAATTCATAAAGCAAGAAATCCACATAAGTTAACTAAAATAAAATTGGAAAAAAAATTAATCTTTCATTTTTTTGTTGACAAAAAAAGAAAAAGAAAAAGAAAATACTTGATCTCCTGCAAGCCATTTCTTTCCTTCAAGGAATTTTTGGAAAAGATCATTTTGAACTGGCATATAAGCTGTTCTAAAATCGTCTTTGAGAGAGTTCCATTGAGGATTATAACAAAGTCCAACAAACTTTGATCTATAATCAATAATAGATCCTTCGATCACTTCAACCATTGCAAGAACTTTTGGATCTGTTGGGACTAAAGAACCAGAAAAAAAGAAGTAAGTTTCAACTCAATAAAAAATAGAAAAAATAAAAATAGAAAAAGAAAATTCATACCCAAACCATGTTGGCGAGCAATGTGTTTAAGGATAGCAGTACTTTGAGTCATTTTCAAATCTCCTTCAATATAATAAGGAAGCTAACAAAATTTATTAATTAATATTTTAAGCAATCATAATAAAAGAAAAAAGAATCAGAAAAAAAACATTTGGGAAGTCAAATCCAAGGTTGAATTTTTCAGCGAACCAACCATCTCTTCCTACTTCCTTGTTCTCATAATCAACATTGAGGTGTTCAAGTAAACATCTAATTGGTTGGGCAAGCTACAAATTGATTTTTTTTTATTAGTTTTATTAAGTTTTCATAGTTTTATTTATTCTTATTTGAACAATTTTACTATTGAAATTTGGTCAGAGTTTTAAATTTTCCCACACATAATAAATTTAAATAAATAGAGATCTTCAACAATAACAACATAATAATAAAATATTAAAAGAATGAATTAATTGCATTCAACCCAACAAATATACAGCTTTAGTCATTCATTGGAAATAAAAAAACCAATCACATAGTAGTGTCTTCTTCAATTCAATCAATGGTTCAATTAATTTTGCGAACAATTTATTAGGAAAAATAAGGAAAAAAAAAAATTATACACTCTTAAAAAAAAAAAAAAACTTCATTGTGAATAAAATAAAATAAAATGAAATGAATGAATGAAGTTAAATAGTTAAAGCAATGAAGGGTTTAAAGCTTACACCACGAATTGGCCAGTAACCGAGAGTTGGTTTTGAAGTCATTGCTGCTGGTTGAGTGATTGATTCTTCTGGAAAATTCTTTTTTTGGTTTCAGAAAGAAAAAAAGATCAATAATTAATTAATAAATAAAGACAAAGGATTACTTAAGCTTTTTGTTTGATTCTGTCTCACTTATTTTGGAACATCACTCAAACCACAAAGAAATCATTTGTTGATTAAACTTATCAAGAAAATGCTTAAGTAATCTCTTGATCCTTCTTTCGAAATTTGAAGAAAGTTAGACTTCGAACTTGGACTTTCTAATTTTATTATTATTTTTTATGAAAGTTGAAACTTAAATCCTATTTGAGTATTTGATGCAGCTTTAATTTTTTCAGAGATTGTTCTTCTTAGTGATGACTATTTGGATTTCAAAGATCGAAGCATAGCATCAAATGATGAAAATCAAAAATCTTTCACAAAAAATAAAATTGATTTAAAATTATCAACTAATCCAAGTTTTAATTTCAATCTGTTTCAATTGAATTTGTTGTGAAAGATTTTGATTGACTTTTCAAAAGAAGAAAAAAAAAAAAAAAAGTCTGGAATAACAATATATATTCTAAAATACAAAAATGAACCTCCAAAAACATTAATCCTGTTTAAACCTTAAGTAGTCATCTGAAACGAGAACAATAATTGAATAAAGAAAGATTGCATCATTATCTTGAAAGAATAAGTGTTAGAAAAGAAAAGAAAAAAGAAAGAAATCTAGCACAAAGAAAGGAAAAAAATATATAAACTAAAGAAATTTGAATTGAATTTTACCAGCTAATCCAAGTTTTAACCTCAATTTGAATCTTGTTTCAATTGGATTTCTTTCAAATGATTCTAATAATTCAACAATCTTTGAACAATCTCTTTTTCTTTTTTGAAATTCTTCTTTACTTTCCCAAGATGCTTTTTCTTCATTTCCTTTATTCTTATCATATTAATTTCTGTTTTCCCTTGATTATCTTTTGTATTTACATTCACTTCTCTTCCACTTGCTATTATAGATTCTATTATCTCAAGAGAGGCTCTTCCACAAGCAATCCAAAAAGGTGTTATACCTCTACTATCTGCTTTATTGATATCAATTCTTTGATCATTTAATAATAATTTTACAATTTCAATATGTCCATTTTTACAAGCAATAGAAAAAGGTGTATAACTATTTCTGACATCTGCTTTATTGACATCAACTCTTTTATCATTTAATAGTAACCCTACAGTTTCAATATGACCTTCTTTACATGCAACATAAAAAGGTGTCCAACCAGATTGATTGGCTTTATTAATATAAATCCTTTCACCATTTAATAATAATTTTACAATATCAACATGTCCATTTGAACAAGCAATCCAAAAAGGTGTTATTTCACCAATATTTGCTTTATTAACATCAACTCTTTGATCATTTAATAATAATTTCACAATTTCAATCTGTGCATTTTCACAAGCAGCATAAAAAGGTGTAAAACCATATTTATTATGATTGATATAAACTCTTTCATCCTTTAATAATAATTTCACAATATCGATATGACCTTCTTTACATGCAGCATAAAAGGGTGTCAAATCATATTTATTTGATTGATTAATATCAACTCTTTGATCACTTAATAATAATTTCACAATTTCAAGGTATCCTTTTCCACAAGCAACATATAAAGGTGTTCTTGAATATTCAGAATCGTTCCAATTAGTGCTAATTTGTGAGTTTTGAAGTAATTTAACAACTTCTTCAATGATTCCATCTTTACAAGCGTTCCAAAGTTGTTCTTCCATTTTCTAATTTATTTTATTTTTTAAAAAACCTTCAAATATTAAACATTGTTCATCAAATCAATAAATAAATCAATAAATAAATGGTGTATCACTGGGAGGGTCCAAAAAACTCTCTGCTTCCAGTTCAGTTCGGCCTCCTCTTTGAAGATCTTCTCGCATCAAAGACTTTCTTTTGTTTTTAGTAATACCTGGATTCTTTGTTCCTTCCCTGCGTTAGTTTCATAACTATAACCATTCATTTTTTGATGGTTTTCTATTGAATTCATCACTAATTTAGTGAGATCTCTTCGTTTTAGGATCTAACAGAGAATCAAATCAATATTAATCTTAGATTTCCACTTCATAGATAGTATCTTGCACAAGTTTCCAACTCATTTTTTGAGTTTTCATAAACATCGAACTTCATTAAGTTGGAACCTAACTGGATTTTGGAATTAAAGGAATTGTTTAAGAGAAAATCATAATCTTATATTTTTATTCAAGTTTCGAATCAAGATTTTGAAAGTAAATAGAGATCAATAATTATCTCTATCAATTAAATTTAAGGAATCAAATGGAAATGAAGAAGAGAAAAGTTATAAGAAATTGTCTACTTTTTATCATCTTACTTTTTTGTATATACAGATGGCAAGGAATTAGGAATTTTCAACAAGTAGTTTTTTTTTTTTTTTTCTTTGAAAAATAAAATAAATAAATAAAACAACAATATTATTAGCTATATGGATTTCATAGAGATTTTGAGAGAAAAGATTCACTCCCAACAGTTTGGACAACTCTTCTTGAGCAAGAAATCAATAACAATATAATTATTGCAACAGTTGATTCAAGACATCTTGATTTTGCTTTAAATTGGGCTTGTTCTCTAGATAGACTAAATATTAAAAATTATTTATTTCATGTTACGAATGAAGAAATATTTGAAACCCTTCATTCAAGAGGATTTCCTGTTGTTTTTTACAAATCTAAAATCAGAAATGTAAGTTTTTTTGCTTTTTTTTTTTTGTTTGAAAAATTCATTCATTTGAAATTTAAATCAAATAAAAGGATCAACTCACTTCTGGAGTAGAAGATTTTATTGCGAATGAATCTGAATCATATCAATTAATTATGAATTCAAGAATCGAATTAATAACTAAAATTCTCCAGAAAGGTTACAATGTCCTTTCATCAGATATAGATAGTATTTTTTTGAAGAATCCTTTCTCATATTTTGATCCCATTGCTGATATTCAAGTTATTTCTTTCTTTCTTTTTCTTTTTCTTTTTCTTTTAAAAAAAAAACAAATCATTATAGGGAGATTTTCATGAACAAACAAATAGAACTGGAGGATTCATTTATTCTAGAGCTACGTCAAATTCTCTTCTAATTTGGAATAAAATGCTTGCCCAAAGTGACGAAATGTTTGCCCAAATTTCAAAAAATCCAAAGTTTGATATTTCTTCAAAAATAGAACAAGAATTATTGAATAAGTGTTTTTCTTTCCTTCTTCTTTTTTTTTTTTTTTTTTTTTTTTTTTTTTTTTCCATCAAAATCTAAATAATAATAATATTAGAGTTCTCTTTAAAAGTAATGAAAATCAAGTAAAATGGTTCAGAATACCTTCAAATATTGTTGCTGATGGAGACAGGTTAAAAAAAAAAATATCCATTCTAAAATTTTATTTCTAATAAATGAATAAATCAAATCAGGTTTTTCGCCAAAAAAACAACGCAAAAAACGGGAGAATGGCCAGCTATCATACAAAATAATGATGTAGTTGATTGGAATACTAAAAAACAACGATTCTTAAATACCTCTTTGTGGTTGATAGATGATGAAATGAGATGCAAGGCCTTTTCATTTTCTTTCCTACCTTTTCCTAAGATCTCAAAACTGGAATATACAATCAAAGTTTTAGTATTTGATCGACCAAACGTAAATTTCATTTATTACTTGTTTTCAATTTAAAATTTCTTTCTTTTTTTTAAAAAAAAAATAATAGTCTTTATTAGAACTCCTCAATTCTCTTGCTTTAGCAAAATATGATCCCAAATACCAAGTTTCTCTCGATATTTTAGTTGATTATCCTTATTTTAATGCAAGTCAGGAAACATATATAAATTGGAATGAGGTTTTTTCTTTTCGAACTGTACTAGCAAATTAATTAATAATTAATAACTTTCATACAAAGACTGTGACAATATCAAATAATTTCAAATGGAACCATGGTCCAAAAAATGTTATCTTTCGAGAAAAAAACTTTGGACTTGTTGGCCAATGGCTCAATTCTTGGTTTCCTTCATCAAATAATGAGATTGCAATTATCCTTGAAGATGACAACATTGTTTCACCACATTATTTTACCCTTCTCACCAAAATGGTTGACAAGTACTATTTAGATCTAAATAATTTTGACCCAAGACAATTTGGAATCTCTTTTCACAATCAGCATATGATTCCTGGGAGATATTTAGAGAAGAAAACTCCTACAATGTTATTAGATAAAGATGTAAAATTTTATAAATATCAACAAATATCAACTTGGGGTCCAGTTTTCTTTCCTAATCACTGGTTATTTATTTTATTTTATTTTTTATCTACTTTTGTTATTCATTTTATTTTCTTTTTTCTTTTTGACTAAATCTTCATTATATAGGGCTGATTTTGTTTCATGGTATAATGAAAAGTCTTCAAATGAAAACTTCCTCCCTCTCTTTTCAAATATGATAACAAATTCTTGGTATCTCGCAAGAGGAAAAGGAAAATCTGTTTGGTCAGCTTGGTTCATGAGATATTCTGCGGAGAGAGGGATATACACATTGTACACAAATTTTCAAGAATCTAAAGCTCTAGTTGTGAATATGAGAAGAAAAGGTTCTTTTTTTTTTTTTTTTTTTTTTTTACCAACCTAATTCATTAATTTTTGGCTTAGGATTAAATTATCCAAAAGATCAAGGACCAAATTCTCCAATGGTTGAGATATTAACCAATGAGATGACCACATTACCAGATAGTAGAGATATTCCAATTTACGATTTTCATTTTAATTTAATTCAAGATCCAATTATCCTTGAAGGAAGAGCATTATATTCGGATACTTTTAATATTGAAACATATTAATTTTGGCATTAGTTTCTCATTCATTGCTTCAAGTATCGATTACCTTTTTTGTTACGATGGATTCAGCACTTTTTAGTGTTTTGAGAACTTTAAAACTTCGAGTTTGAAATTTCAAGTTGTTCAATTGCAGGCCATCAAGATTTGGTCTTTTTACTTTCAGATCATCCAACCCAAAAATTTGTCATCTCATTTTAGGACCTGTAT
>Ga0209960_1002993_pt1 | contig 15560 bp, 16 predicted proteins | sample ThiBiot_500_plan_2_FD_183947 | JGI IMG/M metagenome (GOLD analysis project Ga0209960, IMG submission 183947) | Wastewater bioreactor microbial communities from Cape Town, South Africa - Thiocy_expt_500_plan (SPAdes) | ecosystem: Engineered > Bioreactor > Thiocyanate-remediating >...
AACCTGTTCTAACAAATCTTGATAATATTGTTCTTCTTGATCAGTCCATTGAAGAAATGCAACAAAAGCTTTTTGTTTTTGATCTGAAGTAGCATGAGGGGAATTTCTATTTGAAATTGGAGAAGCTGCAAATTTGAAAGGAGGAGGTGTGAATTTTTCTGGAGTTACAATTGGTTTTTGTGGTGACACGATAGGTTTTGAGAATGTCGATGTTGAAGTTAAATTGTTATTAGGTCTTTGTTCAGACTGTCTAGTTGTTTCTACTGAATAAATGTTTGTTGTTGAACTGGGAGGTGTTTGAAAAGTGTTAGGATTTACTGGACGGTTTGATATTACGGGTGATTGAGGGGGACGGTTTGATATCATGGGTGAAGGTGGAGGGCGATTAGTTGTGGAAGGTTGTTGTGGGCGAGATGACACTGAAGGTGATGGTGGTGGACGAGATGTTGTGGAAGATTGAGATTGTTGTGGACGGTTTGTTGAGATAGGTGAAGGTGGTGGGCGGTTTGATATCATAGGTGAAGGTGGTGGACGTGATTGTTGAGGACGGTTTGTTGAAATAGGCGAGGGAGGAGGAATATTTGTTGTGGAAGATTGTTGTGGGTGGTTTGTTGTGGAAGGTGATGGTGCTGGTTGTGGGCGAGAAGTTGTGGAGGATTGTTGAGGACGGGTTGTTGAGATAGGTGAAGGTGAAGATGAAGGGAGATTTGTTGTGGAGGAAAGGGGACGAGATGATGTTGAAGTTGAAATTGGAGGTGGATATTGTGGTTGATTGATTGATGGTTGATTTTCTTGAATGTCCTTTTCATTTATTTATTTATTTATTTATTTATTTATTTATTTATTTATTTATTTGTTATTAGTTGGCAAAAAAATAAAATTAAATTCAGAATACCATTTTAGTGAGGCCAGCAGAAAGAGTTTCTATATTTTCAGTTTGATTTTGATTTGAAGTTTGATTGTGGATTTGACTTTGAGGATGGATTTGATTTTGGGAGTGCTGGGGTTGTGAGAAATATGAGGATTGGTTTTGAGGTTGGGATTGTTGAGATTGGTACTGATTTTGGTTTTGATACTGACTTCTTGGTGATTGGGGTTGATATTGTGTTTGAGATTGATATTGGTTTTGAGGTTGGAGCTGTTGATATTGTTGATATTGATTTTGGTTTTGATACTGACTTATTCCAGGTGATTGAGGTTGATATTGTCCTTGTCTTTGGAATTGAGGTTGATATTGTGCTCGATTTTGGCTCATATTTGGTTGAAATGATTGAGATGGACTTTGAAATTGAGGTTGTTGTAGTTGTGGGAATTGTCGGATTGGGGGTCTAGTAGTTTGAGGAGAAAACGCTTGATCAACCTTTCCAAGTAGTTTTTGAACTTCTTCCTCCTTTTCTTTCTTAAGAACTTCTGTTCCAAATCTTTGTTCATAGACACCTTCATGTATTTGTTGAATACTTAAGATTAATTCGTCAGGTGCTTCTTCATGTCGATTCAAACATTTCGGTTTTGAGCATTTGTAACCAGCCAAATACGATTCACAATATTGTTGGAGACCAAATTTAGCACTTCAGTCATAAAAGTATTTTTTTTTTTTTTTTTTTTTTTTTTTAAAAAAAAAAAAGAAATCATTAAAGGATTTATAAAAAAACAAACTCAAGTCGTTGTCCATTCACCACTGCACCATCTATTCCGATGATGGCATTTCGTGCTTCTTTGTCATGTACAAATGTTGCAATTACATTTGATGGATGATCCTTATCTTTCACGCTCACCTTAAAATTTCCTCCAAATTTTTCGAAATACTTATAAGCATCCTTAAGTAAAAAATTGAGAAAAAAAAAAAAAAAAAAAAAAAAAACAAAAAAATGAAATGAAATTGCAATGCATTAATTATTAATTGGAGAGAAAATGAATGAAAGAAACTAACAAGGGTTGGTGGAAAATTTGAAACTTCCACAACATTTTTCTGTACAATTCTGGCATTTTCAAGTTTTTCCATTTTTAAGAGTTTGTTGTGGATTCTTTGTTCAAGACTATTATTATTATTATTATTATTATTATAAATTGAGAAAATGAATAAAAATTTACCTTTCATTCTTTTCTTCAGACGACATTTCTAATTTTCTAATTTTCTAATCTTCGAATCTTCTAATTTTCTAATTTCTATTATTTTCTAAAAAAGAAAAAAATTAGATACAGTTTAAAGGTTTCTTTTTTTTTTTTTCAAAAGAAAGTGGATATAATAAAATGGGAATCAACGACAAGTACTAAATCAAAGCAAAAAAAATTAATTCTATCATGTAACGAATCTTGTGTTTGATGACAATTAATTCAATTTTTTGAAATGTAATTTATTATCAAGCTCAGATTGTAATTTCCAATTTTTAGTTCAATTTTTCAAATAAAATGCTTCAAATGACACTCTCTCCTTACTTTTTTGTTAATCTGTTTCAATTTGTCCTTTCCTTCTAATAAATATTTCAATTCAATTCAATTCAAATTTCCTAGGAAAAAAAGAATTAATTTTAGAGCATAAGCATTTTTTTTTTTTTGAATAAACAATACAAAAAATCAGAGAATATAGATAATGAAAAACAAAATTGTAAATGTAAAAGTAATGAAATCAAGATCTCTCTTTTCTCTCTCTTTCATCAACTACATTCCCCTGAATATTTTGTAGATCTCTTCTCCTGATTTTGTCACTTCATACAAAAACAAAGGAAAAAAAGGACTACAAACAACAATAAAAATAAATAAAAACTAATAAAATCACATTACACCTTATAAAATCAAAAACAGTAAGAAATCAAGCAAACCTAAAACGAGATCTCAAAGCATAAAAAATTAAAAAAAAAAAATAAAATAAAACCTCCAGATCTCGTTCACGAAAACCTCTTTTCTTCCTTCCTTTCCTTTGAAATCTCTCTATATTTTTTGCAAAAAACAACTAAAGAAGGTGTATAAAAAACAAGAAAATCAGAAAAATGAAATGAAATAAGGAAGACAATAAATAAGAAGGTTTACGATAGAGCGAGCAGAGCACAAGCAAAAATTTGTTTTTTTGCTTTCCGCCATGCTTGTATACTCAAAACAAACAAAACAAACCCAAACCCAAACAAAATTTTGTGATCAATCCGGCTTCAAGATCTTCTAATTGATCCTCTATTCTCCAACACCCATCAAAGCCCTTTGTTGAAAGTTAAAAACTATTGATGTTAAGAAAGGATCAATTCCAATTAAATTCAACAACTCAAAATATCATTCAAAATCATTACAGGAAAAGACAAATTTCAAGAAACCAATCAATACATCTTTGATGGACCCAAACAGATTGTAAAGCGATAGCCCTGGACATGAAGTGATTCAAAATTAATAGAATCGGAAATAGAATTAAATTTTTATAAATCCATACAGTGGTTTTAATAGGAAGTTGATTGGGATGTTGAGAAGATTGTTGGGAATTATTGAGAGATCAAATTAAATTTGAAGATTTTGGTTATTGAATTGTTGATGATATAATCATTAGAATAGGATTGAGTATTTTTGAGTTCAAAATCAATAAGAAAATATATTAACAAATTTTTTTTTTAAAAAAAAAGAAAATTCAGCACCAATGTTACAGGAATTAGAGAAGGAATTAGAATGTTCATTATGCAAAGATACTTTTAGAGAACCAAAAACGTTAAGATGTCTTCATTCATTTTGTTTGGAATGTTTGCAAATTTATGCTGAAAAGAATCATTCTAATATTTGTCTAAGTTGTCCTATTTGTAGAACTCCTTTTCAATCAAATTCAAGCTCAAATTCAAAGTCAAAGTCAAATACAAATACAAAATCAAGCTCAAATTCAAAATTAAAACCAGGAGAATTTTTTGCAAATTTATCAACTGATTCATTTCTTCTTAATAATCTTAATATTTATAACTCTTTGAAGAATTCAATTCCTCAACAACAACAACAAGAACAAAAACCACAAAGACCACAAAGGAGGAAGAAAAAACAAAAAATCGTTTGTATTGATGGAGAAAATGAAGCTACTTCTTATTGTTTAGATTGTCAAGATTATTTTTGTCAGACATGTACTAAAGGTCATCAAAAAGCTAAACTATCAAAAAATCATCAAATTATTCCAATTAATGAAATGAAAGATGAAGATCATTTTAATTCAATTACAAACTCAGATTCAAACAATCAACTTAATTGTCAAATTCATCAACAAAAAGAATTGGAATTATTTTGTGATGATTGTAAATTTTCAATTTGTACATTATGTGTAGATCAACATACTTCTCACAAAATTTTTACCTTATCAAATATTATTGGAATTGAAAAACAATCGCTCATGGATTTGATCAATCAAGTTTGTTTCTTTTCTTTTCTTTTTCTTTCTCTTTTTTCAGAAAATAATCTAGTCAAATCTTTTTTTTTTAAGGTGAAACCAAAAGAGAAAGAATTGAAAGAAGGATTAAAAAAATGTGAAGAAATCATTATAGAATTAGAAATCAATTCAACGGCAACTCAAACTCAAATTAATGAACTTTTTAACAAGATTAGAACCAAATTGAATGAAAGAGAACAAGAATTATTAAATAAATTGGACGAAATTGAAAAACAAAAAAAGAAAGAATTACAACTTCAAAAAGAGGAATTACAATTTGGAATTGAAAGTATTATTGGATCTTGTCAAATGATTGAACATTCTCTTTCTTTATCAAATAATAGCAAGAATAATAACAAAAATTTTGGAAGATTATTGTCAATGAAGAAATTATACGAATCAAGATTGGATTATTTGATTAAGAATGATTGGAAAATTAAACCAAAATGCGATTCATCAATTGAATTTTCGAATTATGAAGAAGACGAACAATCAATTTCTTCAACTATTTCAGATATTGGAATTTTGGGTTCAAGTGAGATTTCAATTGAGAAATGTTTAATTTCAAGAAATGAAGATTTACAAATATTTAAGGACAAAGAATTTAAATTGGAAATAATTAGTTATTCAAAAGAAGGATATAAAATGAGAAAAGGAGGAAATGGAAAGAAATTTAATATTCAAATTGAAAGAGAATTAAGTAATGAAAGTAATGAGAAAAATAAAGAGAGCGAAGAGAGTGAATGGGAAATTAGAGATTTAAATAATGGAAAATATGAAGTTAAACTCAAAATAAAAAATGAAGGAAAGTATTTAATCTCTCTTCAATGTAATGGATTTGATCTCAATATTTCTCCTGTTCAAATTCAAGTTTTATCAAAATTGAAACAAAGAAATTATCATGAAATAAATAAACCAAAATTAACAATTGGAGGTTTAAGTTCTTATGGGATTACAATTGACTCAAATGGAAATATTTGTGTTTGTAATTTGAGGGAGAATAGAATTGAAGTATTTAATTCTGGAGGAAAATTTATTTTAAAATTTGGGTCATTTGGAAACGGAAATGGTCAGTTTAATTACCCATGGGGAATAGCGATTAATTCAAAAGGAAATATTATTGTTTCTGATCGTGATAATCATAGAATTCAAATATTTGATTCAAAAGGAAAATTTATTTCAAAATTTGGATCATTTGGAAATGGAAATGGTCAATTTAATAAACCAAAAGGAATTTGTGTTGATTTAAATGATAATATTTATGTTTGTGATAGCGATAATCATAGGATTCAAATATTTGATGCAGAAGGAAGATTCATTTCAAAATTTGGATCACAAGGAAAGGAGAATGATCAATTTGATGGTCCGGTTGCAATCACCATTAATTCTCATGGAAATATTATTATTTCTGATTTGGGTCATCACAGAATTCAAATATTTGATTCAAAAAGAAAATTTATTTTAACATTTGGATCAGAAGGAGAAGAAAATGGCCAATTTAATTATCCATATGGAATTTGCACTGATTCGGACAATAATATTCTTGTTTGTGATTATTTTAATCTCAGAATTCAAATATTTGATTCAAATGGAAAATACATGACCAAACTTGGCATCATGAAGCCAAGTAGTATCGCATTTGATTTCAAAACCCAGAATATAATTATTTGTGAAGGTTATTATAAACTTTTAATATTTTGATTCAAACTCAATAAATTCAAAACCTGGTCGTTAATTGGTTTATTTATTTATTTTTTTTTTCCTCTGGAGATGATTAACTTTACAGGGGGAAAAAGATATCAAAATGAAAGGAGAGTTTTTTTGTTTTTGTTTTTTTTTTATTTTTTTATTATTGATAAATTGTTTCAAAGAAGGAATCTAGGTATGTGAGGACTCTCCAATTATTTGTTCTGATATGAACGATTGTGGAGTTTAATTTGATTTTGTATTGGAGAAGGAGATGAGAACTTGGGGGCAAAAATATTAAAACATGTGCGACTTTGTCTTGGTCTTCTTTAAAATTATTCAAGAGTTGGTTTTAGAAATTATTCAAAAAAAAAAATAAGAGAAAAGAACTAAAAAAGTTAAACCTGAAATAGAAATATTTGTAACAAATTTTGTAAAATGTTCTTCAAAGGCAGTTTCAATGGTTGCTAATGGAACATCTAAATACTTAACAGATTCATATCCTTCAAGATCAGGGAATCTAAAAACCAAAATTGTTGGTAAATACAATCACAAATAAAAATTTTTAAATAAAATAAAACATTTTCATAACTTCTTCAAATTCAGAGTCCATTTCTCCATCATCTTTACAAAGTTGTCCAATGAAATCCCATAATTTTTGAAAAATAGATTCTCCCATTTGAATTTTCTTTTTTATTTATTTATTTTTTTATATTCATTTTATATTTATATATTACTATTTTGGAAATTATGAAATACTAACATCCATTGAGTCCAATGTTTCAGAAATAGGTAAAAATAAATCTTGGAATTGTAAGTGAAAGGGTTCCATTGGAGCTTGATATGTTTTACCACTTTGATCAGTAAAAATTGCCCTAAAATCAAGGTTTTTCAAAAATAAATAAATAAAGAAACGAATGAATATTTGGAAGCAAAAATTATGAAAAAAAAAAAAATTGAACGAGAGCTTAAACCCAGCTGGAGATGGAGAAAGGGGTTGGAATTGAAGAGGAGCTCGATAAAAGTAAGGAAATATTTCTAAATATTAGCTTAGTTAGAAAATCTTTCCCTTCTAAAACAAAGAAAAAAAGAAGAGACCTGGAACTGTTGCTTCTTGATTGGGTTCCACACTCTCTTGGGAACGATAAGATTCGAGGTATGGTATTTTTAATTTGACTGGAAAAGCAAACTTTGAGAGTGTTTGAAATTCAATAGACATTGAAAACAATTTTGAAGGAATCTCTTCGGTTATTTCAGATTCTACAATATAAATATATTCGAAATGTTAAAACTATAGGAGCAGAAAATAAATTTCAGAAAAAAAAAAGAAGAAGTATGAAGAACCCAAGAACTTGACTTCAACAGTTAAGTTGACAGTTGGTTTCCAATTTGAATCATAAATTTTTTTAAAATGATCCAAGATATGAAAGTGAGGGAGTTGTGATGATAAAAATAATTGTTGAGGGAACTTTTCTTGGGAAAGGGATGATCGAGTTAGAGAAAGAAAAACTGATTGAATTTGTTGAATTGGTCGAACTTCTGGATATGAAATTGGAGTAATAATTGTAATTCCGTCTATTTTTTTTTTTTTTTTTTTTTTTTTTTTTTTTTGGAATGGGTTTCAAAAATAATAAATAAATCAATAAATCAATAAAGTACCCATTTCAAAATTTTTTTGAGAAAATGCAGAATTCTTAGTTTGAGTTAAACTTTGATGTGTTGAAGTCATAATAGATTGTAATTTTTCTCTAGAAACATGCGTTAACATGAAAAATTGAAATCTAGCTTGATCTCGAATATCTAAGTTTTTTTTTTTAAAAAAAGTGAGAAATGAAAAAATGAAAAAAATGAAAAAATAATTAATTGAACAAAAAGAATTTTACCAACATCAGCATAAAACTTTGATAAATGAATTAATAAATTCTTCAATGGATCAAATATTACAATAGTTGTGTGATTTAATAAAATGCTTCTACAAACATTTAAAATTTCATTTCCAACAGTCCAATCTCCTCTTTGACATAAATTGGAATTTTTTAATACATTTAAAATATGACTTAAAGGTTTCTAATTTATTTATTTATTTATTTATTATTTGAGAGAAAAACGAAAAGAAAATAGAAAATACAATTGGACTGATTTCTTTTTCAATACAAATCCTACTTAAAAGCTTTAAATATGCATGAGCATGAAGAATAAAATCAGGAACAGCAAGTTCAGAAATTGTGTCACTAATAATAAATTATTTCAAAATTCAAAAAAAAAGAAGAAAATAAAAGAAAAAAAGAACCCTAGTGTTTGTAATGTGTCTAATGCAAATGTACTATCTGGAAGGGCTTTTGATACTCGATCGAGTAATTGATTGACTCTTTCAATAAATGTTGGGACCTCATGAACAATTGAAGCAATTTTTCTTTGAATTTTTGGGTCAAAATTGAAAAAAAGAGGAAAAAAAGAGGAAGAAAAGAAAAAAGAAAAGAAAAAAAGAAAACTTTTGAATCTCTTCTCTCAACTCAGGGAATTTAACAGTTAATTTAAAAAGAACTGAGAAGTAGGAACCACTTGAGGAATCATTAATTTCGAAATATCGAAAATCATCCATACAAACTAAACAATCTATTAGATCCCTGATTTGAGAATAAAGAAATGAACATTAGCTTTAAATTTAGGGATTTAAAAGGTTGTTTGAAAAAAAAAAAGAATATTTACTTTGGTGGTGAAAATTTTGAAGGACTTGGTTTAAAAGCTTCTATTAAAATATACCTTTTGGTTGAAAAAAAGAACGAAACAAAGAAAATTAGAAAAGAAAAAGTAAAGAAAAGAAAGAAAATTACAAGAATTGTTCTTTGACGCTATGATGATCAAAAATGTTGGGATAAAATTCATTTTTATTTTTGTACAAGAATTCAATTAAAAAATTGCTATCTTTTTCACAAGGATAACTTCTAATCCAATTACATACAATTATTCTCTCTTCATTTGAACTGAAATTTTTGAAATGTAAATTTTTAGAAATTCTTATCTTTTTTTTTTAGAAAAAAAAAAAACCGATTATTATCTTGGATAAATGCAATTAATTTTTGAAGAATCAATTCATCATCTTGAGGAGTAAAAAGGTCAAGAAAATTCTTTTTAACAAGGAGGAGAGTGTGAATTAATGAAGGGTCTTGTGTACTTGCAAATTTTAGAAATTGATCCTACATTGAGTAACAAAATTTAAAACAATTCATTTCGATATAACATTATAAATAGATAATACCTTAAGAATTTGTAAAGGTAAATTACAAGCTTTACTAGAATGAATTAAATCAAGTGTGATTTGTAAGAGAGTTGAAGGTCCAAGTAAATTTGAATTATCCAAAAGTAAAGAAATTGATCGTTTTATGTCCTTAAGAAGAATAAAATTCAGAAAATAAATGAATAAATAAAAAAGATTTTTGAAAAAAGAAATAATACTTTGATCGAAGCATCCGAAAATTTAATTTTTTGGATTGGTTGAAGTTGTACTAATAAATTTGAATTTCATTGAAACATCTTTGAACACGAAGAGGAAAAGAAAAAGAAATAAAAATCAAAAATACCATTTGATTGAAAATTTTCAGGAATTGTTAAATCTCCTTTTTGTGATGCATTCAAAAATCCAACTGTAGGATTCAATGTATTCTATTTTGTTTTCAAATTAAATTTGATTATTTCAAATTTAAATCGAAATGGAATCAAACTGTTTGAGTTAAATAATTTTTAAAAACTGTTGAAAAAAGGGCAAGATAATTTTGTAGAATATTGGAAACTTCTTCTTGAGAGAGACCATAAAAGAAACCCAATCTTTGAGAAAGTATTCCAGGATATTTATCTTCGATTTCTCTTAAACAATCTGTTGCCTAAGGAATAGAATAGAATAGAATAGTAATTTTAATTTTGATTGACTTTTTTTTTTTTTTTTTTTTTTTTTTTCTAACTCAAAAAATTTACAGCACTTCTAATAAATCTGGTTTGAAAAGCGTTAACTTGCTTGACAATTTGTAATAATTTGTTTACAAATGAAGTAAATATTCTTTGATGTGTTGTAATTGCATCCCCAATTGAAAATATTGATGTTATTGTTATTAAGATCTAATTTTTTTTTTATGATTTTTAATTTTTGGAAATCAAAGAATGATTCAATTAAATTAAATACTTGTGCCGTCAAATTTTGAAAAGAAATTGAAGTTTCTTTGAGTGTGATTCCAATTAAAGCTCCATAAATTTGTTCAACTCTAAATCAACAAAAAATTAATCAATAGAATCAATCATTCAGATCCTTTTTATTAAAAAAGAAAAAGAAAAAAAAAGAAAAAAACCTTTTGTTCTCTTGAAATAATAACTGAATGTTCTCCTGCCACAACAACAAAAGTTGAATTTTTGCAAACTCGTCCCTTGTTTCAGAAACAAGAAACACAACAGATTGCTGAACAAAGCCATCCAAGTCAAGACTTCTTGAAGATAAAAAAGCTTCATAATTCTTCTTGAACGCTAAAACTACTTCAAGCAAGGTGCTACTATCTCCATTCCCAAAGATATCCATTATATATGTTTTCTCTATTTGATTATTATTATTAAAGATTTGTATGAACTTGATTTTGTGCAATCTTGCATGGAAAATCTTCAAAAAGATATCAAAAGAAAGGTAATCAAAAATTGAATTTCAAATATTATATTTTTCAAAAATGTTGGGATAATAGATGAATGAGAAAGATGGGAATGAAAATCAAAAGAAGATCTTCGTATTTGTTTTAGAATCAAAAACCAAAAATTTTTTGAAATCCGCCATGTTTTTTTTCTTTTTTCGATTTTTTTCAAAGCAAGTTTGGAAGAAAAAGGAAAAAGGGAAAAGAAAAAAATAACAACAGCAGAGTGCCCTTAGCTCAGCTGGATAGAGTGCTTGACTTCTAATCAAGAAGTCGTGGGTTCGAATCCCACAGGGCATGATTGGACCATTCAGTTGGTCTAGCATCTATTTTTTTTTTTTTTTTCTCTCCCAATTCATTTCATTATTTTATTTCTTTGATTCATTTTATTTTTATTTATTTTATTTCAAATCATGTTCCATTCAAAAGCAATAATTTTTTTTTTTATCAAAAATTGAAAAAATCATTTGGTCTTCTTATTCGAATAACAAATCTTTTATTCAAAGTCTTCAAACATCAACTTTGTGACAAATAAATGAGTTGGTCTAGCATCTATTTTTTTTTTCTTTTCTTTTTTTTCTTTCATCCATTGATTCATTCCCATATTTTATTTTATTTTCTTACTTTATTTCTTTACTTTATTTCAAACAATAATTTGGATCATTCACAAATCCATGAACGCTTCTTATTCAAACAATGATATCTTGTTTTGACTCTAAGTCACCAAACAACTTTGTCTTTTTCTTTTTTCTCAGGCGCAAAGCTGTTGCTTTGCAGTTTGATGTTTGAAGACCAAGATCAAGATCGAAAATGTAAAAGAAAAATGAAAATAAGAATGTTTTTTTTTTTTGGATTATTTTACTTATTTTTCATTAAAAATGGATATCAGCTTCAGTATGTTTACAAAATTGTGCTATTTAAAGAAGAGAAAAAAAAAAATGATTGTTAATTATAATTGGAAAAAATAAAGAGAGTAAAAGGCGAGGAAAAATTTACCATTTCTTCTTCTTCTTTTCTTTGAAATGAGGATTGACTTTATTAATTTGTCTGACCAGTGTAGTAAAGGTTTCTTCAACGTTTATTCTTTGTTTAGCGGATGTTTCGAGAAAAGCACAATTGTTAAATTTTTTTGCTAAATTTTGTCCTTGAGTTTTTGGCACAGTTCTTTCTTCTTCCAAATCAACTTTATTTCCAACAAGGATCATTGGAGGCACTGTAAGAAAAAAAAAAAAGTTTTCAAAACAAGAAATAAAGTGCGCTCAAGAAAAAGACAAGAGAAAAAAGGTAGCAGAGAGAAAGAAAGAAGAGTAAAGGTCAAGAAAGAAAAAAAAGAGAAAAAAAACCATCATCGGTATCTTTAACTGACAAAATACGATCTCTCACTCCTTGAAGCTCTTTAAAAGTATCTTCTGATACAATAGAGTATACAAGAATAAAACCCTAATTTTTTTTTTTGAAGCCATTTATTATTTTGTTATTGTTTTGTCTTTTTTTTTTTGTGTGTGTGTGTGTGTGTGTGGTGTTGAAGTGAGATAAAATCTTACATGACCATTCCTCATATACATATCTCTCATAGCAGTAAATTGTTCCTAAAGTAAACAAATAAGTTATATTAATGTTGAGTTGTCTCCAAAAGCAAATAATAATAATAAAGTTTACAGTTCCAGCAGTATCTAAAATTTCCAACATATATTGTTGTCCATCAAATTCAACTTGTTTTCTGTATGAATCCTCAATGGTTGGATCATACTGTTTGTTTTTTTTTTAAAAAAAAGTAAATATAAAGAATCTTGAATAAATCAACAAACAAAATCAGTTTGTTGTTGATTTTTGTTTTTCTTCTTCTTCTTCTTCTTTCTTCTTCTAAAATAACTTTACCCTATCAACAAAAATCTCTGAAACATATTGAACAGTTAATGCAGATTTCCCTACTCCTCCTGATCCGAGCAAAACAATTTTATATTCAAGCATCTTTATGATTTTGTGATTTAATTATATTTTTATTGTTCACTAAAATATAATAAAAATCGAAAGTAAAAAAAAAACTTACGATTAATTAAAATAGCACAAGATTAAATAAATAAAAATAATAAAAAGGTGGTGAAGAGAGAGAAGGAAAATAATGAAATCTTGATTCTTCTTTCTCTCCTTTAGATCTATTTGTTTTAAAATTAAAAGATTAGAATAAAAGATTAATAAAGATTAGGTTTTTTTTTTTTGAAAAAAAAGGAGGAAAAAGTAGATTTTTTCTAATAATAAAATTAAATTAACAGTCCTTTTTTTTTTTTTTAATGATTTCCGATTTCTTTTCATGATTATCAGAAAAAAAAATCAAACAATCAGACAATCTTACAATAAAATTTGAATCTTTCATTTTCATTTGATTTTTGATTTATTCAAAAGGATTTTTAAAAATTTTAATTTTTAATTTTGATTCAAAAAAGATTAGAGGAAATAGGAGAAAAAAGAAAAAAAATCGAAAAAAAAAAAGGATGAAAAAAGGAAGAAAAATCGAGATCCCTTTTTTAAAAAAATAATAAATCAAAGCCTATATAATTATAATTGTAAAACAATGAATAATAATGAATCTTACAAAAAACTACGCTAACAGGAGGATTATTTTTAAATTTACTCTTTGAAATTTTTTTTTATTATAATAATCTTATTTCTTTTCGAAAAAAAGAAAAAAAAGTTGGGTTTCTTGAAAGAAAAAAAAAAAAAAAAATTATTTTTTTTCAAAGGAAATGAAAAGAAAAAAGAAAAAAGGGAACAAAAAAAAATTAAAAAAGGAAACAAAAAAAGGAAGAAAAGAAAAAAAATAAAACAACAACAAACAAAATGATTTCTTGGAAATCGTCCGAAATAAAACCGAGAAACAAAACAACAATGATCAAAAAATCAAGCCCGCCAAAATAAAAAAATCAAAACAAAACAAAAAAAACCTCCTCCTTCTCTTGAACCAAAGCCTGTCTGAGATGATTCGTTGTCATTGTCGTTCTTTCCAGACCAAATAAACAAACAAATAAAAAAGAAATAAAATATAAAAATAAACTGAAGGAATCAAAAAAAAAGTGAAAAAAAAGTTTTTCAAAAAAGCTCCTTTGTGAAGAGAACTTTACTTTTGATTGTGAATTTGAGATAAGAAATCTCAACCCCTCGTTTCTTCAATGTTTTGTGATGGAATAAAATTTTGAAACACTCAAAATAAAAAGTTTTTTCAAGTTGAAAAAAAAGTTAAATTGAAAAAGATTTATATGACAAAGAAAGGGAAGAAAGAAGGATTACAACTCGATAATGAAAAGGAAGAAGAAGAAAAAATAAGGTTGAACAAAAAAGAGAGTGAACATTTGCTAATTTAAATTTACTTTTGTTTTGCATTTTGGCTAATCCAAGTTAAACCTATGATTTATTTGGTTATAATTAAAGAAAGAAAGAAAGAAAGAAACAATCAAAAATTATAAACCTTCAAAAAGCCCATCTCCTGAAGTTGCACATGATGGTTGAACAAACCAATTCCTATCCCTCATTCTATGAAGCCCCAATTTGTCCGTGATCTCTGCAGGGCTCATTGCTATTTTTATTTTAAGACAAAAAACATTAGTTTCATCAAAAAGAAAGAAAATAGAAAAAGGAATAGAAAGAAATCAACCATTCGGTAAATCTTGTTTGTTTGCAAAGACAAGTAATACAGCATCTTTCATTTCACGGTCTCCAACAATTCTGTGAAGTTCTTGGCGAGCTTCGTCAATACGATCTCTGAAAAAAAAAATTTTTTTGTTTGACATTTTTTCTTTTTTGAAAGAACAAAATGACACGAAAAATAAGAAAAAAAATAAAAAACCTGTCATTGCTATCAACAACAAAAATTAAACCTTGAGTTCCTGTATAGTAATGTCTCCAAAGTGGACGAATTTTATCTTGACCTCCAACATCCTTTTTTTTTTTTTTTGGAAAGTGTTTGAGAATGAAATGTCATGAAGAAAAAAAAAAGTAATATTTTGCTTGTAATTTTTTTTTTAAAAAAAAAGTTACCCAAACATTAAACTTGATGTTTTTGTAACTTACAGTTTCTACATTGAATCCAACAGTTGGAATAGTTGTCACAGATTGGTTGAGTTTTAGTTTATAAAGTATAGCTTTATTTTATTTATTATATATTAATTGACTTCGAACGAACTCATTTTTTTGGAAATTGTTTAACAAGAAAAATGTAATTTGCAATTATTTGTTTTGAAGACAACTCCGACCATTTAAGAATGAGAATGATCTCAAAGGAAATGAATGGGTATATTACTTAAACTCAAAAGTTTAAATTATTTAAAGAAGAAGAAAAAGCTAACTTGTTTTTCCAGCTGCATCAAGTCCTAACATCAAAATTCTCATTTCCTTGTTTCCAAAAATTTTTGATAATGCCTTTCCCATTTTTTAAAATTTTTCACTTTGATTATTTCTTGAAACTTGAATTTGTGACTATTGAATTGATTCTGATTCTATTTTTATTATTGATTTATTTTTTTTATTGATTTATTGATTAATTGATTTAGTGTTTTTTTAAAAAAATTTTCTAGAAATAAAAAAGAAAAAGAAATGAGATCAAAATTATGAATAATATTATATCAAACAGAAAAAAAAAAAAAAAAGAAATTAAGAGCCAAGATTGCAAATAAAAATAATAATAAAAAGTTAACCTTTTTGCAATAAGATTCCAAAAATTAAAAACACACAGTTGGATTTTCAAAATTGTTTTTTTGATTTTTTTTTTTTTTTTTTTTTTTTTTTTTCCTCCAAAAAAAAAAAAAAAAATACTTTTAAAAAAAAAAAAAAAA
>Ga0209960_1002995_pt1 | contig 15550 bp, 17 predicted proteins | sample ThiBiot_500_plan_2_FD_183947 | JGI IMG/M metagenome (GOLD analysis project Ga0209960, IMG submission 183947) | Wastewater bioreactor microbial communities from Cape Town, South Africa - Thiocy_expt_500_plan (SPAdes) | ecosystem: Engineered > Bioreactor > Thiocyanate-remediating >...
TGATGTTTTCGAATTACCAGAAACAGAATCAAAGAAAAATATCATTATAGAAAATTTAAAATCACCTGCCAAATATTTTAAATATATGATGGAACACAAGGAAAAATATTTTGAGGAAAAGGAAGTTGATGATGAAATTTATTATTACTTGTATGAAAATTTTCCTATTTTCTATGAAAGATATGATAAATATTGTACAAAGAATGGCCTCAAAGTACACTCTAAACAAGAAATGGGAGAATTTATTGAGAAAGATATGAAATTTGAAATCTTGACAAAAGGAGGAAACAAGAGATATATATCAATAGAATATAACAAATTACATCAATACTTTAGAAAAAAGAAATGGATTGGAGAATATGACGAAATTTCAGAACAAAAAAATAAAAAAATTAGTAAAGAAGAATATGAATACATGGAAGAACAAAATGAAAGAAACAAAAAATACCTCAAAACAATGCGAAAACATCTAGATTTATTAGAAAAACAAGAAGATGAAATAGAACAAGTAATAAGGTTATTGAAATAATTAATTTTTTCATTCAAAAAAATTAATTATTTTTTCTCATACTCTTTAATCAAATCAGGAACATCCTTCATCAATTCACTTCTCAATTCATAAGTATCATCTTTAGCACTATAACCCAACCATCTAACTTTGTAATATATTCTATTCCCTTCTTTTTTCTTATCAACAATTTTCTCAACAATATATGTATTAGGTTTCCCTCTAATAACCTTAGGATTAGGAGGTTTCTCATCAGCAGGAACTACTTGTAATTGATTCTTAGTATAAGCAATAGGAGTAACTTCTCTTTTACCAACTTTTCCATCAAGTAAATACATAGGTGGTTGACCTGGTCTAATTAATATCTCTTTAATCTCCCTCACTTTAGGATTCCATCTAATATCAGTACTTCTAAAATGACCATGTAATTTCTCACCAGTTAACAAATCAATTGGCTCATCCAACTGAACTCTTACCTTAGTTCCTATTTCCATTAAATTACAACTATCTCCTTCACAAACTGGATCCTCAACAACTTTCTTCTTCTTTCTCCCAGCATTAATTGCCCCAGTCATAACAGGTAAATCTTTAATCCATCTAGTTTCTTTCTCACCAGTTAACATTTCTTGAGCAACCATTCTTTGATACAAAGCTTTCCCTAATATCTGATTCATTCTTTCAACCAATCCTTGTTGTCTATGTCTTGATGGTTGACCATATCTAACAAATACTCCTTTATCAGTAAAATATTTCTTAACACTACCCTTAAATTCACCTCCACTATCAACTTCTAATCTCATAGGTAATTTCAATACTCTACCATAAATTTTCTTAAAAGCATTCAACACATCATCTGCACTTTTTCCTTTCAAAGGTTCTGCATCAACTTTCCTAGTAGCAACATCAACAACAACCAAAGCATATTTATAAGCTCCATCATGTGGTAAAAACAAAATATCAGCTTGATGAACAGCATTCTCTTCAAAAGCTTCAATTCTAGGCATATTAACACCTTTATCTTTCTTAGGAGTCTTATACAAATTGTAAATTTTCTCATTCCTTAACTTCTTTCCATCAACTTTGCTTATACCAAAGTCTTCATAATATTTGTCTATACTCATCAATATAATTAAATAAGAAATATAAAAAAATTATATATAGTATATAATAATGGATGTCAAAAGACCTTTTAGTTACTATTATGACCAACCAGAATATAGAAAGAAACATAAGGAATATATCCTAACAAAAGTAGAATGTGAATGTGGAACAATAACAGCAAGATGTAATATGTCTCATCATAAAAAAACAAAGAAGCATCAAAAATATTTAGAAAAATTAATATAAAAAAATTAAAATATATAGTATTAAATATGAAAGGACAAGTTTCAGTATTACCAATCAAAATATATAAAAATCCAGTAGTCCAAATAAAATACAAAGGAAGATTCACAAGGAAACAAATAAAGAAATTAGCACAAGAACAAAGTGAAAGGTTAAAAGAAGAAAATAAATTCAAAGGACAAATCTCAGTTTCATTAAAATACCCGATAGGATGGAGATCAGGCTACTTTACAGACTTTGGTGATCATGTTATATTATACGACCATTCAGATTCAGATAATACATTAGAAGAACCAGATACTTTCAAAGAATTTAGAGTTTATGTCATGAAAACAAAAACAAGAAAAGGAGGATGTAACAAAACAAATGATTGTTTATACGATGCATTAAAAGAAATTATTCCATTAGAATTACCTTGGGAATCACCAGAAGAATTAAAATCATACCTTAACTTAAAAAGAAATGACAAAATCTCAATTGATGACATAGAAAAGATAGAAGAACAAATCAAACAAAAAATTTCAGTAACAGGAGATCATATTTACACTTCAATAAAGAAATCAGATCATGTCATCAAATTAACCTTATTAAATGGACATTACACATTAAAAAATGAATACATAACTCAAAAAGGAATAGCAAATGAAGAAAAAATCCCTTTAATCTACCAAAGAGATAATGAAAATAACAATTACAGAGTCTACAATAAAAAAAGATACAGAATCTCAATAGAAACTTTTCAAAAAATAAGAAACAAACCAAGATCATCAGAATACACATTAATTCCAATTGAAGAAAACAAAACATTAGAAGAAACATATGAAGATTTCATAAAAAATGCCAATTTACTAAAGGAAGAAACAAACTTAATTAACCTATACAAAACTGGAACAAATAAAAAGACCGCATTAGATTTATTCTACAAATTAAATAGATGTATCAACCCAGAATTAATAGAACAAGATGAAGCTATTTGGATTCAAAACGCATCTTATTCTGCAATGTGTTGGGCTGATAATTATGAAGGAAAAGCTTATAAATATGATGTTTGTTCTATGTACCCTTCTATTATGAAAGATCATCAAATGTTATTCCCATTAAAAAGAGGAACTTTCAAGAAATTAACGAAAGAAGAATTCAACAACTTAAAATTTTACATGTATGGAATTTACAGAGCAAAAATAAAAGGAAACAAATTATTCAGAGCAAATAAAAAGAATTACTACACACATATTGATTTAAATAGAGCAAAAGATCTTAACTTAGAAATTGAATTAATAATAGACAAGGAACCAAATATTTTACATTACCCAAGAAAAGATTTAATTCAAGGAGATAAACTATTTGGTTCTTATGTTGACTTACTATTCAAATTAAAAAAGAAAAAAATAAAAATAGCAAAGAAATTATTAAACATCTTATGGGGTTCATTAACTGAAAAAAACACAATCAAAATATCAATAGATGACAATGGAAATACTGAAGAAATAAAAGATAACAGAACATTGTTATCAATCAATCCAATAAATGATACTCAAACAATGATTCAATTTGTAAAGAATGATAATTACTATGAAACTAACTACGCAAGAATAGCACCTTTCTTATTAGCAAAAGGAAGATTCTTAATAACAAAATTAATGAAACCATACATAAACAACATCAAAAGAGTACACACAGATGGGATTATATCAGACATTAAATTAGATTTTGATTCAAATGAATTAGTCCTGAACTCGCAAGGTTTAGGAAAAATGAAATATGAAGGTTATTGTAAGAATTGTATTATCCATAACAACATAAGAATTGAAGGTACATTTAAAGTTTAATTATTATTTTTGTAATTCAACAAAAATAATAATTAAATCATTTCATACTAAAAGTTAAAGAATAACTAACATTGAATTCCTTCAAACTATCAACTTCATTTAGCTTTGACATAACCACAGACATTAACTCTTGAGGATCATCGCCTTCAGAATATTTAATACATGCCTTAATGTTCAAAACAGGTAAATCTCTATCTTTCAAGACATCACTAATTTTCTCTTTCAATTTCTTAGGTATTGCCTTTTCATCATTCCATTCATTTTGAACCTTGACAATTTTCTTCTTCTTATCTTTAACTTTAGTCTTTTGTTCTTCAATAAAATCCTCAATATCACAAACTTCATCTTCTGAAACAAAATCTTTTTGAACTTTCTTTTTTCTTCCCATATTTCTATATTATTTAAAAATATTATTTTTTTTTCAATTCAAAAAAAATAATATTTCAACTCTTCACAAACACATTCTTCTTACTTCCACAAACATTACATGTCCCAGAAACCATATTCCTACCATTACTAGTTGTTTTTTGATGTTCATCATTAGTCTCAGTATTTTTCCTACACTTCAAACAGTACATTAACATTCCTATATTATATCCACAGAAATTATTTTTTGATATTAACAAGATAATTATCCTTATCAATTTCTACTCTAACATTTATTCCAGACAATTCAATTGAATGTAAATACTTTTTAATAGAAATAATAATCTCTTCTAAACTATCCATCTCTGGTACACCATCCATACATTTTTTCAACACTCTATCATTAAAAGTAACTTTATAGATTGAATCCATATAATTAAAAGATATTTTTTATTTTATCCTCATTTTCTTTTGAAGGAAAAGGTTTAAACTCTAATATCACATCACTAAATTTCTTCCCATTCATCAATTGATCTAACACATGAATACAATAATAACCACACATAATCGAATCAACATTTTGAATTTCTCCTGTATTATATTTAATTTTCTTTCCAGATGTCCTCAAATATTTCTTAATCTCTTCTGGTGCAGGTAATCCATAAGAATCAAAATAAATAACATGTTCATTTTCAGGTAAACTACTAGAATTAAAATAAGCAACCCAATGTGTCCCACTACCATCTGAATTATCAAAATTAACAACTCCTATTTCATCATCATTTATTGTATCAGGTAATCTATCTTTTGTAAACACTCCTCTAAAATTATCATACTTCATCAATTCTTCTTCTAATTCAATATTAGATAGAGGATGAAATTTTTCTAAGCTTTTTTTTTTCCACTCCCTTGAATAAATAAACCATTACCATTCTTTAATTGTTCCCAAGTTTTTCCTGTACATTGTGGTGTTAATGCTCTACATTGCCCTTTAATTCCTTTCTTTTTCTCTGATTCTCTCCAATTTTTCAATTGTTCATCAGTCACATTATATCCTCCTTTCCCATGTAAAAATAATCCACTACCTCTCATAGCATATTCCATAATTTTATCATCATCCCAATTCAATCCATATTTCTTAACCATTCCTTTTATTCCTGCAATTTTCAAAACTAAAGCAGTGTCATTGTAAGAATTCTTTTTCCCCTCATTCATTTGTTTAATAAAATCATAAGTACCATCATTTTGTTTCTTAACAAATCCTTGTTCTAAACTATTATCAATTAATCCAGTAATATTACCAACAACATTTGCCCCTGCATTTGATCCTGAACTAACAGCATCACTAACTAATTGTCTATCAACTGCTCCTCCTTTTTTACAACTATTACATCCACCACTTAATACTTTCATCATTATATCATCATTACTCCATTTCAATCCTAATTGATCTCTCATTTTCTTCAAATTTTCAAATCTTTGTGCTTGCATTCCCATTTTCGTAGCTTGGGCCATCATATTCATTTTAGCTTTTTGAGCATCAATTTCTCCAGTTAAATATTGTTTTTCATTCTCTCTATTCTTTTGATTTTGAATTGTACTAGAAACAGAACCAAATATATTTGCAACTCCATCAGACCCAGCTTTAATTCCTTCTAAAACTAAACTTGGATCTATTGCTCCTCCTGTTGATCTATGTTTCTTAACTTGAGTTCCTGAAAAAGTAAGATCACATCCAACTCCATTTGATTTATTTTTCTCAATCTTATTAATTTGTCTTTGAGTTAATAAAAAATGATCTGGTCCACTTAAATCTGAATTACTTAATCTAAGTGTTACTCCAGTTCCGTTTCTCATTGCTTTTCTAAACTCTCCTTTTTGAAATTCTGATAAGGTTACTCCATACGATGTGTATGACATTATATATTATTAATGAAGAAAATTAATAATATAATTCAATAACCTAATATTTCCAGTTTAGCATAAATCTTATTTAACATCATTTGATCCCTCATCAACACTTCAGGACTTCTAGTTAAATGTTTCCTTTGTTCTAATATCCTTGCTGTTTTAACCATACTATTTATACTTCCTTGAATAATATCTACACTAATTCCTTTATTCATTGTTGCATTTTGAACAATACTTATCTTCAACTTTGGCGAAAAAACCATTCCTATAATATTAGTGGAGATAATATTATATGAATGCTTTTTATGATATGTTGGTACTAACATATCGAAAAAACCATTCCTAATCTATATATTTACTGAAGATTTTTTTATGTTCTTCATCAGAAAGTATCTCTAATTCCAATAATTTATCAGCTATTTCACTAATCATATTCTTATCACTGTCATTTTTCTTCTTCTTCTTTATTAATACTCCAAACTTTGAAACTAATTCATCAGGTGAAGCTAAAACAACATTTATCTTTTCTGAATTAACTAACTTCGCTTTATTTTGTAACTTATAAGGACTAATATCACTCAATTCAACTAATTTGTTCAATGTTTCAACAGCTTTTTGTGAATATTGTTTCTTAGAATTGTATCTTTTAGTTAATATGTCATAAGTATCCTGATCAACTTTTCTACTTAATACTTTCTTATTCCCTTTAAATGCTTCCAACTTCAAGTTATTTTCAAGTTTATCAACATCAATACTCAAATCACCAAACATTCCATCTTTTATTTTATAAGTTTTTAATCCTTTCCCATTATTTAATTCAGCCTTTGGTTTTTCATATTCTACATATCCACCAGATAAATCTATTCTTCTCATTTTTTGTTCTTGTTCTGCTCTTTTATTTTCTCCTATTGATCTTAAATAATGTATATATCCTTTATCTCTTTCTCTATTAACTTGAGCAATATCTTCTTCTGTAAAAAAAGAAGGATAATCATCTTTTGTTTTATGTTTGAATGCATCTAAATTTTCTTGTGATAAATTGTCCCAATAACTTGGTATATATCCACTTCCAGTTAATTCCTCACCTGTAACAACAGATCCATAAATTTGTTGAATAAGAGGTCTTAAATGTGTTAATACTGATCTTTCAATCATCATTTTCACTATATCAACATCTCTATCATCTTCATAAACAGGTGCTCCAGAATTTAATTTTTTTGTTATGTCATTGTACTTCTTTTGCTCATTTAATTGTTGTTCTAATTTTGAAATTTTAGCTTCTTCCTTGATCCTCTTTTTGATTATTTCTTTTTTTAATTTTTTAGATCCTCCGCCGTTCAAGTCATCAAGTGATTTAATTTTAACGAAACTTCCCATTATCTATACTAATAATAAAGAAAATTATTAACAATTATCTGAAATTATTAATAATTTTTTCCGTTTATTCCTGGGATTTTAAGCCTTTTTTGGTCTTGAATTTAATTTTCTTTTTATTGCTCTAATTTCTTCATCAATTTCTTTGGAACTATTGCCTGCTCTCTTTGATCCTTCTAATAATTTCAATCTATGCTGTAGTTCCTGTTTTGAAGTGTATATTTTAATTCCATCGCCTTTTTTCTTGCCTTTGTCTTTAGCTGCACGAGGTGGACCTCTACGAAGTTGTTGTTCTTCCTTTTTATCCGTTATTCTTTTCGATTCTTTTAATATTTCATCCATAGTTACTGTCGGTCGTCCAAACATATCATCTTTACTTCTTTGTCTTAATGTTTTATCCATTTGTTCATATATTTCACCCATAGTTACTGTCGGTCGTCCCAATACATTTTCTCTACTTCCTCGACTTCCTGATACATTTCTTAATGTTTTATCCATTTGTTCACGTATTTCTTTCATAGTTACTGTCGGTCGTCCAAATATATCATCTTTACTTCCTGATTGCGGAGTTTTTGTTATTTGTTGTGTTTGTAGTCTTTGAGTTGTTTGTGGTGAAAGTTCAAAATCACTTACTCTTAATTTTTGTTGTTGGTTTTGAGGTGTTTGAGGTGATCGGTTTTTAGGTACTGAACTCTCTTTACTTCTTGATTTTGTTATTTTTTTCTCTTTGAATTTATTTAACGTATTATCATATTCTGGATCACCTTTATTTTTTCCTTCTTCTCTCAATTGTAGAAGAAATTTCGCATATTTTTCTTCTACATTCTTTTCTTTCTCTGATGTGGATGGTGATTTTCCTGTAGGAGTAAAAAATTCTGAATCATCTGGTGGGTTTTGTTTAGCTGGTGTTACTGGGGTTTTTTCATAACTTATGTTTATTTTATTGTCTGGATTTTTGTCTAGTTTGTAATTGATATTACCATCTCTCGTAATATAAGGTACTGTAAGGTTATAACCACTGTATTTATCATACACTTTCTTGTGTTTATCATACAAATCCTTATCCTCATAAGTTTCATAAAATCTTAAATAATCAATTATTTCTTTCCGTAATTTAAATAATCCTAACATATTTTTTGCAACCCGTGTACGCGTATATTCTGTATTTAATTCCTTTACTTTGTTTTCATAATTTTTCATTTCTTTTGATAGATTCATTACTAATTGATCAATTTGTTCTTCGGGTATTGTTTTGCCCCTGTGCATTAACTCTTTTGCTTCTCTATATTCCTTTACAACATTATACAATTTCGAATTTTCATTTTGTTGAGAATAACTTAGGTATTCATTTCTAAATTTTTTATATTTTTCATTGGTGTAATCATGGGTATTTCCTAACTTATCAATAATTTCATTGTAAACATCAACATCTCTCTTTTCATATATATATCCTTTATCGTCAAGGTTCTCTAACAACAATAAACCTATCACTCCTGGAGTAACTTTCATTTCTAATACTTCTTTTTCTCTATTTTTTCCTTTAAATATCCTGACCATGCCCATTTTAGCATCTCTTATATCCAAATAATAATCAGTATGTGGTAATTTATATGTATTGTGATCATCCGCAGTCTGTATGAATGTACCATAAGCAGATTGCGGATCTCGAATTCTTTGGTTTGTTATTAATTTAACATAATCTTCAATTGGAGGATATATAACATCATTTCCTTGATTCTTTTCAATAATCTTACGATATTTATTTACATTGTCATTATTATCATTTGGACTAACACCAATATTGCTCATAATTTCATTATATTTATGAAGATCACCTACAGTCAATTCGCTATCAGTGACATCTAATCCTAACAACATACCTAACACTCCTGTAGAAACTTGTTCATTAAATATTACTTTATCACCAAAATATATTTTTGCAACATTATTCTTAATATCATCCATATCCATTTTATATTCAATGCCCTTATTTTTCAAATAAAAATTCGTAGTGGATCCTTTAGCTTTTGATAGAAATGTTTTATCATTTTCGTCAACAGATAATTGTTTGCTCGTTTTTCTCAAGGCATCTAACATAAAGCTTTCATCAACTGGTTTTTCATCTGGTTCTTTAACTTCTTGTTTCACTTCTTGTTTCACTTCTTGTTGTATTTCTTCTTTAATTTCTTGTACTTCTTCTTGAATTTCTTCTTTAATTTCTTCTTTAATTTCTTCTTGTACTTCTTCTTGAATTTCTTCTTGAATTTCTTCTTTAATATCTTGTTTTACTCCTCCTTCTTCTTCATATGGTTGGTTTAATTCTTCTTCAAGTTGTCGAATACGTTCGTTGCTCTGTTCTATTACTTCTCTTTCTCTTTTTTCCATTTGTTCTTCTTCTCGTTCTTCTTCTTTTTCTCCTTTATTTTTTTCTTCTTTGTACCATTCTACTAGCATTGCATTGTAATGTTTTACTTGATCTTTATTATTTTCATCCTGAGGTATAGCATCGGGGTATGACCAATCGAAATAATCTTTAACTTCTTTACTAATATTTTTCACTTTTTCTGCATTTCTCTTATCAATTTTCTTTTCTCTTTTTATATCTCCTTCTATTGCCTTTTTCCTATATAATTTTGGATTCATATATCCAACAAATAATTCAGGTGGATAATTCTCTACAATATATGAGTAATCATCAAAATCTGAAATATATGAGAAATCATCATCTTCATCATAATCCTTATTGACATTATCTTTATTAACTTTCACTGGCTTATGTATTTTCATTCCTGGTTGTTTCTTCATGTGTCTATTATATGATTTTGGATATGGTTCATTTGCACTTCTTTGTACTTCATGTTCTTTATGAACTCTAGGAGGTAAAGGTAAAGATCTTTTATTTCCTTCTTTGACATTTAATGCATCGAATTTATCTCGTTCATCTTGTAATAATCCTTGTAAATGTTGATCTGCACCATCATATTGGTCTCTACCTGGGTATTTTAGAAGAGTAAATTCAAGGTCATCTATTTTCTTTTGAGTATCATCAAACATAATTCTTACTTGACCTAATGATTCGTTATTTTTAATTAACTTTCTGATGTACCCAATATTATCTTCTATCTCATCAATGTTTTTCTTGATATTTTCTCTTTTGACTGGTACTGTTCCTTTATCCCTTGTTAAATAATTAGACCTAGTTAATTCTACTTGTAATTGTAGGGGAAGTCTTCTCAAATATCTTTCTCTTTCACTTTCACTGGTTGCTTTACGAAATTCATCTAAATTTCTTTGTACATCTATCTTTTCATCTTGAGTTTTTCCAAACATGTTTTTGTAAGATCTTGCTAACATTTCTGCCTTTTCTGCATCATTTGTAATTTTGGTTAAAATATTTATTTTTAATTGTTGATCCAGTAATTTTCTCTTATTAATGAGTTTCTTTTTCTTTGCTATTTCTTTCAATTGATCTTGTTTTGTTGTTTTTCTCATTATATATAATAATTAAGATAATTTTATTGGTATATTATATATGGAAATAATAAACCTGGATAAACTCTTTCCTAAGAAAGATAAAAAAAAATTAAATGATTTAGCGCCTGATCAACCTTTCAGAATGTTAATGGTTGGTGGTTCTGGTTCTGGTAAAACAAATGTATTGATTTATATGATTCTAAAATATATTGTTTATGATAAGTTGTATATTTATACTAAACATATTCATCAATCAAAGTATCAGTTTTTACAAAATGTATTTAAACATGTTGAAGAGAATGAAGAATTGAAAGGAATTGGTGATTTTCCTATTGCTGTTTTTGCTGATAATATTAAAAATATTGTTCCTTTAGAGAAAATGGATGAGAAGAAAGATAATGTTATTATATTTGATGATTTTATTACTGAGAAGAATCAATCACAAATTGTTGATATGTTTGTGAGAGGAAGACATAAAAATGCTTCTGTTATTTATTTGACACAAAGTTATTTTAGTACACCAAAAGATATTAGAATTAATTGTACACAGTTTCTTTTATTTGGATCTGCTAATAACAGAGATATTAATTTGGTGTTAAGTGATCATTGCAGTGATATGAATAAAGATGAATTTAGAAGGTTATATAATGAAGCTACATCTGTACCATATAATTTCTTTTACATTGATAAAGATGCTCCTACTAAAGCTTTGAAGTTTCGAAGGAATTTTGATGAAGTGTTGAAGGATTAATTATTATTTTTGTTGAATTACAAAAATAATAATTAACTCAAAGCGTAATTAACAATTTATTTTCATTTCCTTGTACTGTTGCAATTCTTTCGTGTTCAATAATAACATGACATCTATAATCACCTGGTGCATCTCCATGTAATCTCCATCTAACTTCTAATTCTGATGCTGAAATGTTTTCATACATACGTTTTTCAATTCTTGTAAAGTCGAAGACGAATAATGGGTATAATCTCTTGAATTCTTCATATGAAACAACCATTCCTGGATTGCTAAAATCTGAGTCTCTAGATAACATTTTTCCTTGTGATTCTAATAAATATAAGTAAGCTCTTAAGTAATCTTCATTATTATCTGAGAAATCTAAATTGAAGGTTTGTAAAGGAAGAGCATGTGAATTAATTCTCATTTCAATTTGTGCTAATCCATCTACTGCTTTTTCTGGTCTTTCATCTGGTTCGCCTTCACCTGGATTAGGACCTATTTTTTTTATACTTGTTAAGGTAGAGAAGATATTTTTGTTCGATTCTTGATCTCCATTAATGACTGCATCAAGTTGAAAGAAAATATAACAATAAGTAGGTCTTCCAGCTAATGATCCGACTCTCATTTGATTAGATAATGAGGTATTTGAGATGTTACTTGAATATTCATATCTGTAATCAGACCAACTCATAATTGATTGAGCTTTTGTAACAAATTTTTCATCCAAGTCTAATAATTTATCATATGAAGGTTTAATTCTTGGGATCCACATTGATACTTTTTCAAAAACAAAAATACCATCATCTGTATCTTCTGTTCTATGAAGATAAGTATCTGGTCTTTGATTCTTTTCTAATGTAATTTCATGTTTTAATCCTCTGAATGGAGCATTGTAATTTTCATAGAAACTGAAGAGGTCGCTTAATGGAAGATATGTTTCAAATACTCTCTTTTCTGCAAAACCTCGAGTAATACATCTTTCCATACGGTCACTAAAACCTTTATTGAAATCCTTATTTTCAAAGATACCTATATCTAATTTCAAAGAGCCTTTTGTTGGGTCAAGTAGATTAAATTCTGTGTTTTCATCTGCAGTAAATTTAAGATAACCAGTTCCATCTACTTTTCCTTTTAGCTTAATTGATGCGGTATTTATTTCATATTCAGCATCACCATAACCTGTATCTTTGTAAAAGAAACTTAATGTTCCTTGTGTTTTTTCGTTTTCTGGAGTGTATTTTGTTAAATGTTTGACTAAGGCAATTAATCTAGGATTATCTGATTTTTGTATTAATGATCCTTCTAATCTCAATTCAGCTCTATCCCAAATTGCATGATTAAATAAATTACAGGGTGCAATTCTACCTTCAGGTTCTGCAACATCGTAATAAACTTCTGCATTTTCTGCAAGAGCTGCTTTTCTTATGTATCCTCTAATTTGAATGAAACCTTTGTGAAATAATAGATAAGGATCGATGTCTCTGTTATATAAAACGAATCTACTTTGTGTTAGAGCTGGTTTTGCTCCTTGTGAATTTGATTCTAAATATTCTACGTATTCATATTCTTCTGTATCATCATATTGAACTGGTACTTGTCCAAACATATTTGACCAATAAGGTGATTCTTCTTTGTCATATTCGTAAATTTCTGCCATTTTCTATATTATATTCGTAAGAAAAAAAATTATTCTATAGCTATTCCTTCACCTTTTGTTTTACTTTCACTTAGTATATCCTTTAAAATTAAATTTGATAACTTGCTTATTATATCTGAGTTTTTCATTTTTATTTTTTTTTTTCTTCTTTAACTTCCTCTTCGGCCTTTTTTTCTTCTTTTTGGATGTCTTTCAAAACGTCTTTTGTTTCTTCTTTGACTGCTTTGTTCATTGCCTTTTGAGTTTTGTATTTATTTTCTTCGGATTGTTTATATGAGTGTATTTTCATTGCTATTAATGGTTTTCTTTTATTGCGTCTCATTATATCATTAGTTTAGATTTAAAATGATTTTCTTATATGCAAGAAATAGGTAACTGGTTCACCATTGAAACTAACTTTTCTATTTAATTGATCTGTTATTCTCATTTGAATTCTGTTTATATATTGTTCTTCATTTAGTGGTAAGTAGATTGGATAATTTGGTTCAATATGAATTGATGATCCTCTTCCTGTTTGAGGAACGAAACTGTATAAGATATCTGATCCTAAGTTGTTATCATATGAACCACCTGCAATTGAACAATGAATTGATAATGAATTAACTCCTCTGGTTATATCTACTCTATTGGTTGATGATGTTGTTGTATCATAAATTGCTTGATTGAAACCTATTAGTTCGTTTAGTTTTGAAGTTGTTAAGTCTAGTTTGTATCCGTTTTTTATTGCTAATTCTACTTTTAATGTTACAATATTTGGTGCTAATACAATATTGTATGTTACATTTCCATCTATGTCTGTTGTGAAATCATTGTTTTGATCGAATGTTACTTCTAAGAAATCATTTATGTCTGATACTTGATAATTTCCATTTGGTAATGTTACAGTTTTCCAAGCTGATCCATTGTAGTATTTGAATGTATTGTTTTGTAGTTCTTGTGAAATGTTTGAGAAAGAGTACCATAAATCTGCAGTTATTAATGCGATTTCATATTTTGATTTTTCTTGTTCATTTGTTGATGTGTTTAGTATGATTGGGTTTCCAAAAGTTATAGTGAAATTATCTGAGTCTTGATTTAATGATGAGGAATCTAATTTGATTGTTGTCATTTATATTATTTGGTGAGATTTTTAAGAATGCATTTTGTAGTGTATTTTTCCTCCTCTTTTTAAGAAATTCATTTTTGTTCCTAGTTGTGTAATTTTTGCCATCCAATTGGTTAATTTTCCTGTTTTATCATATGTTTCAAATAATTTATCAACTGGTTGATTAACGAATGTGTCTATTTGAGATGTATTTAATCCAATTGCTTTCATTACTGATGATATGAATGTTTGACAGTTATTGTTGATTGGATGATAAGGAAAGAAATTAGATCCCATTAAGTTTGATGTTTTTTCCATTAATTCATTTAGTGTTATTACTTTTCCTGATAGAGATACATTTAATGATTCATAGTTTGATTTTTGAGGAGATTTTTTCATTTGAATTGTTTCATTCTTTTCTAATGAGATTTCTGTTTGATCTTCTAATGTTATGATTACGAATAAGTGGAATAATTTATCATATCCATATTCTTGTAATGATTTATTGAAATTTCCGTTTGTTATTAGGTTCATTAAAGAATCAACCGGGACTGTTTTAATTGGTGCTCTTTGGATTACTAATTTTGTTATTACTTTGTCTCCATATTGTTCCATTAATTTTCTTTCCGGTGGTTGTAATCTTGATTGTCCTTTGAAAATTGCTTTTGCTGTATCTTTTATTTTACTTGCTGTTTCTTTTATTCCTTTTATGAAATCACCAAATCCTTCACCCGTCATATCAACTTCTCCTATTGGTATAATTTCTCCATTTGTTAATACTTCTACTTTTTCTTTTACTTTTTCTGTTTTTGGTTCTTCTTTAATTGCAGCTGCTAAATCGATTACTGGTTTTTGAAGATTTGGGATATTGTTTGATTCTAATTGATAATTTTCTAAGTATAAGAGATTTCTATCATTGTATCCTGAGATTCCTGAGATTACGTTATAATTCGAAACATATTTAGGTCTTTTGTGGACGATTTGAACTTCTAATGGTTTGTATTCTATTTGTTTATTGACTATTAATTGCTTGTTTGATACTGATTTCATTGTTCTTGAATTGTATGATGGGATTGGTGTTTTTGTTGAGATTAGTGGGTATGGATCTGCATATTTTACTGGTCTCATTTTATATTATTAGATGAGATTATATGTTCTAAATTTTGTATCTTTGTTGATAGTTCTTGAATTGATTTGATTAAGACTGGTATTAATTGAATGTAATTTACTGTGTATTTTCCATTTTCATCTTTTGGTTTGGTTATTC
>Ga0209960_1002996_pt1 | contig 15544 bp, 13 predicted proteins | sample ThiBiot_500_plan_2_FD_183947 | JGI IMG/M metagenome (GOLD analysis project Ga0209960, IMG submission 183947) | Wastewater bioreactor microbial communities from Cape Town, South Africa - Thiocy_expt_500_plan (SPAdes) | ecosystem: Engineered > Bioreactor > Thiocyanate-remediating >...
CCGATCTGGCGCCAGTAATCCAGCTGTCGGCCTTTCCGCTGGTGCTGGAAGTGCACCCCTCGCTGGGCGTCAAGACCCTGGCCGAGTTCCTGGCCCTGGCCAAGGCGGGCAAGCCGGTGCTCAGCTTTGCGTCGGCCGGCAACGGCACACCGCAGCACCTGGCAGGGGAGCTGTTCAACACCATGGCAGGCGTGAAGATGGGGCACATCCCCTACCGGGGCGCAGGCCCGGCGCTCAACGATCTGATCGGCGGGCAGGTGAACGTGATGTTCGACATCGTCGGCAGCTCGCTGCCCCACATCCAGGCGGGCAAGCTGATCCCGCTGGCGGTCACGTCCAGCGAGCGCGCCAAGGTCCTGCCCAACGTGCCCACGATGGCCGAGGCCGGTATTGCGGGCTACCAGATCACGGGCTGGCACGGCATTGCCGTGCGCGCGGGTACCCCGCAAGCCACCATCGACAAGCTCAACGCCACCGTGAACGCGATCTTCAAGGACCCCGCCTTCCGCACCAAATGGGAAGCCATCGGCACGCCGGTGGTGGCGGGCAACGCCGCCGACTTTGGCGCGCTGATCAAAGCCGACGCGCAGCGGCTGGGCAAGCTGGTGCGCGATGCGGGCGTGACGGTGGATTGAGCACCGGGCGGCGGGGACATTGACTCAGTAGCCGCGCCCCGGGTTCACCACCCCGGCCACCGCCTCGCCCCGCTCCAGCGCCACCATCTTGCGCGCTATCTGGGCGATGCTTTCATCGCGCAACGTGCGCGCAGAGGTGTGCGGCGTGACGGTGATGCGGGGGTGCTTCCAGAACGGGTGACCCGCAGGCAGCGGCTCGGTACGGAACACATCCAGCGTGGCACCCGCCACATGGCCGCTGTCAATGGCGGCAAGCAAATCCTCGTCCACCAGATGCGCTCCGCGCGCCACGTTGATGACATAGGCCCCGGGCTGCAGCCGGGCCAGCGTGTCCTTGTTGATCACGTCGGTGGTGTCGGGTGTGAGGGGCAGCAGATTGACCAGCACACGGCTTGCGGCCAGAAAATCGTTGAACTGATCCGCCCCCGCAAACGCGCGCACACCCTCGATGGCCTTGGGGCTGCGGCTCCAGCCGTTGATCGGAAAGTCAAACTGCGCCAGCGCCTTGGCCACACGCTCGCCCAGAACACCCAGGCCCATCACGCCGATGGGGTAGTCGCTGCGCAGGCGCGGCTTGCGGTAGCCCCAGCGCCCAGCGGCCGTGTCGGCCTCGTAGCCGTCCAACTCGCGGAAGTGGCGGATGACGGCGTGGCACACATATTCGGCCATCTGCACGGCCATGCCCGCATCGTCCAGCCGCACCACCAGGGCCTGCGGCGGCAGTCGCAGCTTGAGCAGCGCATCCACACCCGCGCCGATGTTGAACAGGGCTTTGAGGCTCGCCTGCTCGTCCATGAACTGCTGGGGCGGGGCCCAGACCACGGCGTAGTCGGCCTGGGGAGCGCCGGGCTGCCACACAGAAATCTCAGCGCCGGGCAGCGCGGCGGAAAAGCCCTGGAGCCAGGGCTCGGGCTTGGCGTCAGTACAGCAAAAGGTGATTTTCATGGGCCCCGAGCGTAGCCGCATTGCGCACCCCGCGCTGTCACGCACGGGGTGCCCTGATGGGGCTTACGCCTTCTCGGCCACCACGAGCTTGAGCAGCTCGGCCCCTTCAGTTACCTGGTCGCCAGGTGCGTACAGCAGCTCCTGCACCACGCCGTCAGCGGGCGCTGCAATCGTGTGCTCCATCTTCATGGCTTCCATCACTGCCAGCGGCTGGCCCTTGGTCACGGCATCGCCCGCCTTCACGGCAAATGACACGACCTTGCCAGGCATGGGCGCCGTCAGGCGCCCGCCTTCGGCAGCCGACTCGCCCGAATGGGCCAGCAGGTCGATGGACGTGATCTGGGTGGCGCCCAGCGGGGTGAAGACATGGTCCACCTCACCCTGTGCATACACAGCGGCGCGCGTGCGCTGGCCGGCAAACTGCAGCTCGATGCCCCCGGGAATGGCCGCAAACACCAGCGGACCGGCCACGGCAGCGTCGCCCTCACCGACGGCAAGATGCAGGCTGCCGCCGCGTTCGTACGTTAGCCAGGCCTTGGCATGTGCACCACCAAAATCGAACTCGAACCGGCGCTGCACCACACCATGGGTGTGGAAGCCGTCGCGGCGGCTGAACGGGTCGGCGGCTTCGCTGGCACGCTCTTGCAGCAGGGTCTGGGCAATGGCGGCAGCTGCAGCCAGCGGCAGGCCGACCGGCTCCTGGTGGAACAGCACGGCCTGCTCGCGTTGGATCAGGGCGGTGTCTAGCTTGGCCTGCGCGAATGCTGCCGTCTTCGCCACGCGGCGCAAGAACTGCACGTTGGTGGCCAGGCCCACGATGTGGGTCTGCGCCAGCGCTTCATCCAGCCGCGCCAGCGCCTGCTCGCGCGTGTCGCCGTGCACGATGAGCTTGGCCACCATGGAGTCGTAGAACGGGCTGATCGCATCGCCCTGGCGCACGCCGGAATCGACGCGGACCGCGACGCCTGTGTCGCTCACATTCGCGCGTTCGAAAGTCACGCACTCGGGCAGCGCATACACATTGAGCGCTCCGGTGGCGGGCAGGAAGTTGTTGTCGGGGTTCTCGGCACAGATGCGCGCCTCGATGGCGTGGCCGGTGATGCGCAGGTCTTCCTGCTTCAGCGGCAGCGGTTCGCCCGACGCCACGCGCAGCTGCCACTCCACCAGGTCCAGGCCGGTGATGGCTTCTGTCACGGGGTGTTCCACCTGCAGGCGGGTGTTCATCTCCATGAAGTAGAACTTCATCTGCTCGGGCGCGTCGTAGCCGCCGGGCTGCTCGACGATGAACTCCACCGTGCCCGCGCCCACGTAGTTCACGGCGCGTGCGGCCGCCACGGCGGCCTCGCCCATGCGGGCGCGCAGCTCGGGTGTCATGCCGGGGGCGGGGGCCTCCTCCAGCACCTTCTGGTGGCGGCGCTGCACCGAGCAGTCGCGCTCGAACAGGTACACGCAGTTGCCGTGCGTATCGCCAAACACCTGGATCTCGATGTGGCGGGGGCGCTGCACGTACTTTTCGACCAGCACCGCATCGTCGCCAAAGCTGTTGATGGCCTCGCGCTTGCAGGAGTCGAGCGCGGCGGCGAAGTCCTCGGCCTTGTCCACCGCGCGCATGCCCTTGCCACCGCCGCCCGCGCTGGCCTTGATGAGCACGGGGTAGCCAATGCGGTCAGCCTCGCGTTGCAGCATGGCAGGGTCTTGGTCCGCACCGTGGTAGCCGGGCACCAGGGGCACCTGGGCCTGCTCCATGAGGCGCTTGGACTCGGCCTTGAGCCCCATGGCATTGATGGCGCTGGCGGGGGGGCCAATAAAAACCAGACCCGCGTCGGCACAGGCCTTGGCGAAGTCTTCGTTCTCGCTCAGAAAACCGTAGCCCGGGTGGATAGCCTGCGCGCCCGTGGTCTTGGCGGCGTCGATGATGCGCTCCCAGCGCAGATAGCTGTCCTTGGGCGCGCTGCCGCCAATGTGCACAGCCTCGTCGCACACGGCCACGTGTTTGGCGTTGGCGTCGGCGTCGGAATACACGGCGACAGTCTTCACGCCCAGACGCTTGGCCGTGGCGGCCACTCGGCAAGCGATCTCACCGCGATTGGCAATCAAAATTTTCGTAAACATCTAAGCCACCTTGGCAGAACCAGAAAAGAAAGAAGACAAGCGCCGCACCACGGCGCGCAGAAACTTGAACAGCACCACCAGCAGCAGCACCGACACCGCCACCATCACCACCAGCGCCACACCAAAGGCCACCGGGTGCTGCGTGGCCAGCCACACCACCGCTACCACCAGGCCATCCTCAAAGAACGACAGGCCCCAGTTGGAAAACGGCTCGGGCGAGGTGTTCACCGCTGCACGCGTAGTCATCTTGGTGGCCAACGCGGTGGCCGAGAGCGATCCGCCCAGCAGCCCCGCCAGCACGGCCAGGGTGGCGTTGTCGGCGCCGAACACGCCGAAGGCCAGGGCCGCACCTGCAGGCACGCGGATGAAGGCATGCAGGGCATCCCAGGCGCTGTCTACCCACGGCACCTTGTCGGCAAAAAACTCCACCATCAGCAGCACGCCACTCACCATCAGCACCAGCGGGTTCTGCAGCACGGCCAAGCCGGGGGGCAGTGGCATCCAGCCCAGCACGCCCATCATTCCCACCAGGAACACCACGGCATACAAGCGAAAGCCGCTGGCCCAGCCCAGGGCGGCGGCCAAAGCCAGCAGGCTGGGCATGTCGAGCTTCGCGGTTGCCGTGGCCGCCGCGTCGCCCACGGCGCGCGCAGTGCCGCCATCCACATGCAGCCCCAGCGTGTGGAGCCACTGCACGATGTTGAACCAGAGGGTGTCCATGGCCTGCGCTTACCGGTCAGCCCAACCAGTTGGGCTTGCGCTTGTTCAGGAAGGACTGCACGCCCTCCTTGCCTTCGTCGCTGGCGCGGATGTCGGCAATGCCCTGCACGGTGGCGGCGATCAGGCCGGCATTGATTTCGCGCTCAGCTACATCCATCACCAGCTTCTTGCACACGCGCACAGCGTTGGGGCTGGCGGTGGTCAGGGCCTTGAGCAGTTCGTCCACCTTGGCATCGAGCTGGTCGGCAGCCACCACCTCATGCACAAAGCCGATGCGCAGCGCCTCCGTAGCGCCAAAACGCTCGGCGGTGAGAAAGTAACGGTGCGCAGCGCGCGCGCCCATGGCACGGATGACATAAGGGCTGATGGTGGCGGGGATGAGCCCCAGCTTCACTTCACTCAGGCAGAAGCCCGCCGTGTCCACCGCCACGGCCATGTCGCACGCGGCCACCAGGCCCATGCCGCCGGCGTACACATCGCCCTGCACGCGGGCCACCGTGGGCTTGGGACATTCATAAATCACGCGCAGCATCTCGGCCAGCTTGCCTGCATCGGCGATGTTTTCGTCGCGCGTGTAGTCGGCCATGCGGCGCATCCAGTTGAGGTTGGCACCGGCGCAAAAGGCAGGGCCTTCTGCGGCGAGCACCACGGCGCGCACATCGGCACGCCCACCCACATCTTTGAAGGCGGCGGTGATCTCGGCAATGACCTCATCGCTGAAGGCGTTGCGAATCTCAGGCTGCGTGAGCGTAATGCGCGCCACGGCGCCGGTTTGGGTGATGGAAAGGTTCTGGCTGCTCATGGCTTGGACGGGTTTTGCAGAAAGTAGACAAGGTCCAGCTCGGGACAGGGCTGGCCCAGCGCGGTCAATGCCGCAGTGATCTGACCCCGGTGGTGCGTTCCGTGGTTGAACACGTGCGCCAGCGTGGCCGCAAACGGCAGCGATGCCGCCGTGCCGCGCATGGTGGTGTAGTTGAGCGTGCCGTTCCAACGGTCGGGAGAGAACGAGGCGATCAACGGTGCCCAGCGGGCAGCGCCTTCGCGCAACCGGGCATCCAGCTGCGCGCGGTCGCGCTCCAGTTCGGCGTCCAGCGCCACCTGGGGCGAGATGCCTTCGGCAAAGCGCACGAACCACAGATGGTGCTCGCCCACCAGCAGGTGGTTGAGCGTGCCGTGGATGCTGTGGAAGAACAACCCCACATCGCGCCGGTAGTCCTCCTCCGGCAGCGCCCGCACGGCATCAAGCAGGCGCGCCGTGGCCCACACGTTGTAGCGTGCCAGCTGGGTGAAGTGGGCAACAGCATCCATCGCAGCTCCTGAGTCCGAATCTGGCGGGGTTACATCCGGAACAGGCCGAACTTGGTGTCTTCAATCGGCGCGTTGCGCGTGGCGGCCAGGCCCAGCGCCAGCACGCGGCGGGTGTCGGCGGGGTCGATCACGCCGTCGTCCCAAAGGCGGGCAGTAGCGTAGTAGGGGTGGCCCTGGTCTTCGTACTGGCGGCGGATGGGGGCCTTGAAGGCTTCTTCTTCCTCCATGCTCCACTGGCCGCCCTTGGCTTCGATACCGTCGCGCTTCACCGTGGCCAGCACGCCTGCGGCCTGCTCGCCGCCCATCACGCTGATACGTGCGTTGGGCCACATCCACAAGAAGCGGGGGCTGTACGCGCGGCCGCACATGCCGTAGTTGCCCGCGCCAAAGCTGCCGCCGATGATGATGGTGAACTTGGGCACGCTGGCCGTGGCCACGGCCGTCACCATCTTGGCGCCGTTGCGGGCGATGCCTTCGTTTTCGTACTTGCGGCCCACCATGAAGCCGGTGATGTTCTGCAGGAACACCAGCGGGATCTTGCGCTGGCAGCACAGCTCGATGAAGTGCGCGCCCTTGAGCGCTGACTCGCTGAACAGGATGCCGTTGTTGGCGATGATGCCCACAGCCATCCCCTCGATGCGTGCAAAGCCGCAAACCAGCGTGGTGCCGTAGCGCGCCTTGAATTCGTCGAACTCGCTGCCATCGACGATGCGGGCAATGATCTCGCGCACATCAAAGGGCTTGCGCGTGTCCACAGGGATCACGCCATAGAGTTCTTCTGCTGCAAATTTAGGAGCTACTGGCGCTTGATCTGCGGGCGCTAGAGCCTTGTTTTTATTCAAATTGCGCACCGCATTGCGTGCCAGCTGCAGCGCGTGCAGGTCGTTCTGCGCCAGGTGGTCGGCCACGCCCGACAGGCGCGTGTGCACATCGCCACCGCCCAGGTCTTCGGCGCTCACCACCTCACCTGTGGCGGCTTTGACCAGCGGAGGGCCACCCAAAAAGATGGTGCCTTGGTTCTTGACGATGATGGACTCGTCGCTCATCGCTGGCACATAGGCACCACCCGCCGTGCACGATCCCATGACCACCGCGATCTGCGAGATGCCCATGGCGCTCATGTTGGCCTGGTTGAAGAAGATGCGGCCGAAGTGGTCGCGGTCAGGAAAGACCTCATCCTGGTTGGGCAGGTTGGCGCCGCCCGAGTCCACCAGGTAAATGCACGGCAGGTGGTTCTGCTGCGCCACCTCTTGTGCACGCAGGTGCTTCTTGACGGTGAGCGGGTAGTAGGTGCCGCCCTTCACCGTGGCGTCGTTGCACACGATCATGCAGTCCACGCCGCTCACGCGGCCAATGCCCGCGATGAGCCCCGCACAGGGCGCGTCGTTGTTGTACATGTTCAGCGCGGCCAGCGGCGCCAGTTCGAGGAACGGCGTGCCGGGGTCCAGCAGCATCTGCACGCGTTCGCGCGGCAGCAGCTTGCCGCGCGCGGTGTGCTTGGCGCGGGCCGCTTCGCCGCCGCCCTGGGCGACCTTGTCGAGCTGGGCGCGCAGGTCATCCACCAGTGTGCGCATGGCGGCGGCGTTGGCCAGAAAGTCCGCCGAGCGGGCGTTGAGTTGGGTGTCGAGAATGGTCATACGGTGTGGCTCTTCAAGCAGTCTTTTGTTCTTCCAGGCCCAGCAGATCCTTCATCTCGTCGCGGATCTTGAACTTCTGGATCTTGCCCGTCACCGTCATCGGAAAGCTGGTGACAAAGCGGATGTAGCGCGGCACCTTGTAGTGCGCGATCTGGCCCTTGCAGAAGGCGCGGATGTCGTCCTCGGTCGGCTGGGTGCCGGGCTTGGCGATGATCCAGGCGCAGAGTTCTTCGCCGTACTTCTGGTCGGGCACGCCCACCACCTGCACGTCCTGCACCTGCGGGTGGCGGTACAAGAATTCTTCAATCTCGCGCGGGTAGATGTTCTCACCGCCACGGATCACCATGTCCTTGATGCGGCCCACGATGTTCACGTAGCCCTCGGCGTCCATCGTGGCAAGGTCGCCGGTGTGCATCCAGCCGCCTTCGTCAATCGCCTCGCGGGTCTTGGCCTCGTCGCCCCAGTAACCGTGCATGACGGAATAACCTTTGGTGCAGAACTCGCCGCGCTGGCCAACGGGCACCACCGCGCCGGTGTCCGGGTCCACGATCTTCACCTCCAGGTGCGGCTGTACCTGGCCCACAGTGGAGACGCGCTTGTCCAGCGGCGTGTCGGTGCTGCTCTGGCAGCTCACGGGGCTGGTCTCGGTCATGCCGTAGGCAATGGTGATCTCGCGCAGGTTCATCTGCTCCACCACGCGCTTCATCACCTCGGTGGGGCACGGCGACCCGGCCATGATGCCGGTGCGCAGCGTGCTCAGGTTGAACTCGGCAAAGCGCGGGTGATCCAGCTCGGCAATGAACATGGTGGGCACGCCGTGCAGACCGGTGCAGCGTTCGTCTTGCACTGTTTGCAGCACGGTGAGCGGGTCAAACCCGTCGTTGGGGTAGACGATGGTGGCGCCATGCGTGAAGCAGGCCAGGTTGCCCAGCACCATGCCAAAGCAGTGATACAGCGGCACGGGGATGCACAGCCGGTCTGCGGGCGTGAGCTTCATGCATTCGCCAATGAAGAAGCCGTTGTTCAGGATGTTGCGGTGCGTAAGCGTCGCGCCTTTGGGGAAGCCCGTGGTGCCGCTGGTGAACTGGATATTGATGGGGTCGGTGGCCTTGAGCGTCGCTGCAATGGGCGCCAGGCGCGGGTCGGCCGCGTTACCGCGTGCCAGCAGGTCGGTAAAGCGCATCAGGCCCGGCTCGTCGGCGCCCTGCCCCGCCTCATCGATCCAGACCACCGTGTTCAGGTGGGGCAGCTTCACGGAGCCCAGTTGCCCCGGCTGCTGGTGGTGCCATTCGGGCGCCAGCTCGCGCAGCATGCCCAGGTAGTCGCTGGTCTTGAAGCGGGCCATGGTCACCAGCAGCTTGCAGCCCACCTTATTCAGCGCGTATTCGACTTCAGACGTGCGGTAGGCCGGGTTGATGTTGACCAGCACCAGGCCCACCTGCGCGGTGGCCAGCTGCATCAGCACCCATTCGGCGTTGTTGTGCGACCAGATGCCCACGCGGTCGCCGGGGGTGAGCCCCAGGCCCAGCAGCGCGCTGGCCAGGCGGTGCGCCTCGGTCTGCAACTGGGCATAGGTATAGCGGCGGCCCTGGTGCACACTGACCAGCGCCTCGCGCTCGGGCTGGCGGGCCACCATGTCGGCAAAGAAGGCGCCGATGGTCTGCTCAATCAGGGGAGCATCGGTGGCGCCACGGGCGTAGCTATTCACCAGCGGTGCGGATTGTGTTGCGGCTGCAGTCGTCACAGATTTGTCTCCTCGGTCATCCGGCCAGCGCGGGCAGAGCGCGCAGGGCGAGCCATTCGAAAGCATAGGCAAGCATAGAAGCCCAAGGCCCGGCCGGGTTGCCACAATGGTTGCAAATCGTGCCACGGCTGGCACACTCTGTAACGTGAAACCACCTGCCCCACCCGCCCACCGCCTGCCTGCTTCCGCCACAGCCCCCGCCGCTACGCCCATCGCACCGGCGGCCACGCCCATCGCCTTCGTGCGCGCCATTGTTCTGGCCTACGAACGGCGCGGCATGAGCCCCGAACGCGCCCTGGCCCAGGCACAGATTGCGCCGCAGCTGCTGCAGGACGACAGCGCGCGCATCACCGCCTGGCAGATGGAACAGATCTCCGACGCCGCCATGCAGGAGCTGGACGACGAGGCCCTGGGCTGGTTCAGCCGCCGCTTGCCCTGGGGCAGCTACGGCATGCTGGCGCGAGCATCCATCAGCTCACCCACGCTGCAGGTGGCCCTGGCCCGCTGGTGCCGCCACCACGGCCTGCTGACGGACGACATTGCGCTGCACCTCACCACCACCGGCGACACTGCCACCCTGGCCATCACCGAGGCGCGCGACCTGGGCGCGCTGCGCGAGTTCTGCCTGGTGTCGGTGCTGCGCAATGCCCACGGCCTGGCCTGCTGGATGGTGGACTCGCGCATCCCCCTCATCGCTGCCGAGTTTGCATTCGACGCACCGCCGCACGCCGATGCGTACGCCGTGCTGTTCCGGGGCCCCGTCACCTTCCACGCGCCGCGCACCGCCATCCACTTCGACGCCCGCTACCTGCACCTGCCCCTGCGCCGCGATGAACAGGCCCTGCGCCAAATGCTGCAGCACGCCCTACCCTTGACTGTGCTGCACTACCGCCGCGACCGCCTGCTGGTGCAGCGCGTGCGCCAGTTGCTGGCCGCGCCCCTGCCTGGGCAACCGGCCCACGCCCTGCCCCAACACAGCGCCGAATCGCTGGCCGCACTGCTGCATGTATCGCCGCGCACCCTGCACCGGCAGTTGAAGGAAGAAGGCGCCACGCTGCAGGGCCTGAAAGACGAGGTGCGCCGCACCCGCGCGGTGGAGCTGCTGCACCGCACGCAACGGCCCATCAAGCAGGTGGCGGAGGCAGCGGGGTTTGAGAACGAGAAGAGTTTTATCCGCGCGTTTCGGGGGTGGACGGGGCAGTCGCCGGCGGAGTTTCGGAGGGCGCAAGCGAAAATTCCGTGATGACCGAATCCCGCAATCACCACTTTGTCCCGCAGGGCTATCTGCGTGGCTTCGGATGGAAGCGAGGGAAACATCACATGGTGATAGTCCACGACTTCAAAGAGCAGAAGACCTACGAAGCCAACACTCGCAACGTCTGTGCTCAACGTGACTTTATGCGCTTTGATTTCAATGACCGCGCGCCAGACTGGCTTGAGAATGAGCTTGGAAAACTCGAATCGAACGCCATTACTGCAATACGGGACGTCGCCTCGTCAGGCGACTTTCGTGGCGGCAATAGAAATCACATACTCAACTTGATGGCCGTGCTCGCAGTTCGCTCACCAGAGCAACGCGAGAGCATGCGTGACTTTCACGCGCGGGTGGCAGAGCGCATGTTGGATTTGCTGCTGGAGAACAAGGAAGACTGGGAAAAGCACAAAAGGGATATGGAGCAGGAAACCGTTACTCATTTTGGGCGGCTTCGTGGGTCACTTCAGATGGCCCCACCTTGCATTCGACTGCTTGCGACCAAATGCGTGCCGTCAAGACATTCCCTCAGTTGCCCGATTGAGGCTGATTGCCGTCACTCGATTCTGTAATATGGATGTCGGCTATCGGCCACAAGCTGCCATGCACACGCGGCTCTTGACGGCAGTACCGTCAACACTGGCAATGGCGTAATCTCTCAGCATCCACTGCAAAGCTATGGCAAAGCGACCCGTCACCCACCGCATGATAGAGGCGTTCAGAGCAGCGATGCTGCATGGCGGCATCAGCGCGGGCGCCGATGCGTTGGGGATTCCCCAACCTTCGATGAGCCGACTCATCGCTGACTTGCAAAAGGTCGTCGGCTTTCCACTCTTCCAGAAGAGCGGGCGAAGCGTCAAGCCTACCGACGAAGCCATTGTTCTTATGACGAAGGTCCAGCAGTCGTTCGTCGGCCTCGAAGAAATCACTAGCTTCTCGACACAGCTGCAAAAGCAAATGACTGGGAGGCTATCGATCTGTACCATCCCTTCGATTGGACACTCGGTGATGCCGGAGATCATCGAGCACCTGCGCGCCAAGTTCCCGGATGTCGTCGTAAGTCTCACGGTGTCTTCGTACCTCGAGGTGGCGCGCAACGTCCGGAACAGGCAGGCGGACATTGGTCTCACGGCGGACAAGCTGTCCATCGGCAACCTCGAGACCGTCGCGGAGTTCACGTCCGATTGTGTCTGCATCGGCACGAGCAAGTGGCTTACTGCTTCCGCGAAGCAAGTCGATGTCAAGGAGTTCGCAGGAAAGCCATTCGTGGCGTTAACCGGCACATTCCAACGGCAATTGGATGCGCTGCTGTCGGCCAACGGCGTGACGGTCGACGCAATGATCGAAGTGTCGCTCTTCCAGACAGTCAGTGAGTTGGTCCTGCGTGGAATGGGCGTGTCGGTCGTAGACCCGCTGACCGGTGCCAAGCACCGCCAGCGTGGAGGCATCACGTTGCCGCTTCGGCCTGCATGCACCTACACCGTATACGCGACCGCGATGAGTGACACGCGGTTGGGAGCGCCTGCGCGGGAGCTGCTCCAGCTGCTCAAGTCGGCCACCGACGCGGCTCGAACACATACCACGCGCGAATAGGTTGTTGCTTCAGGCGGCATGGATGCAGGTCACCGATTTGCCTAGGATCCAGTGCACCATCAATCAACCGTAGAGGTCGCCTTGAAGTACCGAATTCCCTGCTTTGCTGCAGCGCTCATGATCGGCGTACTCGCCCCCCTGCAGGCTGCCCGTGCGGAGTATCCCGAAAAACCCGTCCGACTGATCGTCCCTGCGGCGCCAGGCGGCGCAGCGGACAACCACGCACGCGCACTGGCCATCGAGCTCCACAAGCGGCTGGGGCAGCCGTTCGTCATTGAAAACAAGCCCGGTGCATCCGGCGCGATTGGTATGGACGTGGTTGCAAAGGCAGCGCCTGATGGCTACACCATCGGCAGCAACAACCTCGCCACGTTCATCGTGGGTACGCTCACTGCGAAGCAGCTGCCGTATCGCATCGAGAGCGACTTCACGCCAATTGCCTCGCTGTTTACGCAGCCGAATCTCGTTGGCGTTACGCCGAGCCTACCGGTGAAGACGCTCGTTGAACTGATCGCATATGCGAAGGCGAACCCGAACATGATCTCCTTCGGCTCGACGGGTCAAGGTACGTCTCTTCACGTCCTGACAGAAATGCTGCGTATGAACGCAGGCATCGAGATGGTCCATGTGCCATACAAGAGCGCGCCGGCAGCCGAAGGCGATCTTGCCGCTGGCCATATCCAGCTGATGATCAGCAATTTCACTTCGATGGAGCCACAGGTCAAGGCGGGCCGTATTCGTGCGTTGGCCATCACAAGCTCAACGCGCTCGCCGCGGTTGCCCGACGTACCGACCGTCGCTCAGGCGGGAGCGCCTTACCTCGAGATGGTGACCTGGGCGGGGATCGTCGGTCCGAAGGGCATGCCTCCCGCGATCGTGAAGAGGCTAAATACGACCATCAATGAGATCCTGTCGGATCCCAACTTCAAGAAGCAGTACGAGGCCATGGGCTCCGAAACCGACATCAAGACGCCCGAGCAGTTCGCGGCGATGATCAAGTCGGATCTCGCAAAGTGGGGTGAAGTCATCCGCAAGGGCCGGATCACGGCCGACTAATTTCCCCTAGACCGTACAGAACGTATCCGGTTTTCACCCGGCAATCGGGACAACAGCCCGGATTCGGATGTTTGTTGCAGCCGCAAGCGGTGCGGCACGAATTCATTCACGCACCCTTCAGGCGAACGGTGCATTCATAACCTTGCATGAAAGAAACATATCCCATGGGAAAAATTGCAATTGTCGGCGCTGGAAACGTTGGCCAAGCCATCGCTGGCCACATGACTCTGCTCGGCCACGATGTCCGACTGTACTCACGGTGGGAACGCGATTTCGAAGCGATCAACTCGACCGGCGGCATCGAGCTATCCGGCGATGTGGAAGGCCGTGCGGCGAAACCTCTGCTAACCACTGATATCGAGAGGGCGGTCAAGGGCGCAGACACCGTCATCGTCGCAGCACCAGCGTTCGCCCATGCATACTTTTCGCAGCAGCTTGCTGCATTGCTGGAGCCGGAGCAATTGGTGGTTTTCCAGCCCAGTGTGCTGGGGAGTTCGCTGGAACTCGCGAGGCATTTTGCGTCGGCTCGGCGTCCACCCTGCCTGATCGCGGAAACCCCAACCAGCCTCTATACCTGCCGCCTGCGCGGTCCTGCCAAGGTCTACATCGGAGCCATCAAGCAAGCCGTGCAACTGGCAACCATACCGCACATGGCCTGTGACAAGGCACTCAACCGACTCAGCCAGTACTTCGGCAATCGCTACGTGGCCGGCACCGACACGCTTTCGGTAGGCCTTGGAAACTGCAACGCGATCTATCACGTTCCCCCCGCAGTATTGAACATCAAAACGGTGGAGGACTCGGACAAGCTCCCTCAGCACACGCTGGTCACTCCCAGAATTGCAGAAGTCATCAACGCCCTGGATGAAGAGCGCCTGTCTCTAGCGGCAGCTCTTGACGTAAAGACACACAGCTTCTGGCAGTTTCTCGAAGCCGCCTACGGCGTCACCGACGGCACTTATGTGGAGCGGATTGTCCAGGGCTACGGACGCCAGGCGTTCCCCGAACCCGACTCGTTGACCCACCGTTACTTCACGGAGGACATCCCCTTCGGTCTGGTCACCTGGAGTTCGTTGGCCAAACAAATAGGACTGCCGCTTCCGCTTACGGATGCTTTCATCAGGATTAGCGGGATCCTCTGCGATACCGACTTCGAAGCCACGGGTCGCACGGCACGCGTGCTGGGCCTGGAAGAAAACGACCCGGTGTCCATCAAAGCTGCATTTCTCAACGGTGTGCCACGTTGACCTTCGTAACTGGCATCAGCGAGTCTGCGTGACCACGGGAGAAATATGCTTGAGCTTTCGAAGATCGAGGATGCCGCGAGGCGCCTGAAGGGGAAAATTGCCCGAACCCCTTGCGTGGAGTCCCAACTACTCTCGACCTGGCAGGTTGTCGCATCCACCTGAAGTTCGAGAAGCTCCAGTACACCGCTTCGTTTAAGGAGCGGGGGGCTTGCAACAAGCTGCTCCTGCTGACAGAGGAAGAACGCGCTCGTGGCGTCATTGCCACGAGCGCCGGCAACCATGCGCAAGGCGTCGCCTATCACGCTCAGCGCATGGGCATTCACGCGGAGATCGTCATGCCGCGCTTCACTCCCATGGTGAAGGTGGATCGCACGCGCGCTTGGTGCCGAAGTGGTTCTCTATGGCGCGCTATTGGAAGAGGCGCGCTCACACGCTGTTGAGCTGGCGAGAGGGTGTGCAGAATTTTGTGTAAACGGACAATCCACCGCCAGCGCAAGCCGGCCTGTCCGTATGTACCATGAGCACCAAGAAACACGACGTACCCGAAGAACTGCTGTGCGGCCTGCTGGCCAACTACAAGAAGCCTGAAGACCTCATCGGCGAGAACGGACTGCTCAAGCAGTTGACCAAGCTGCTGGTCGAGCGAGCTTTGGACGCTGAGCTGACTGAGCACCTGGGCCATGAACGCAATGAGGCGGTGGCCAACCCCGCTGGCAACACCCGCAACGGCAAGAGCAAGAAGACCCTCAAGGGCGAGTTCGGCGAATTGCCCATCGAAGTGCCACGCGACCGCCATGGCAGCTTCGAGCCTCAGCTCATCCCCAAGCACCAGACCCGCTGGGCCGGCTTCGACGACAAAATCATCTCGCTGTACACCCGTGGCATGACGGTGCGCGAGATACAGGCCCATCTCGAAGAGATGTATGGCACCGAGGTCTCACCCAGCTTGATTTCCTCGGTGACCGATGCCGTGGCCGATGAGGTCAAGGCCTGGCAGGCCAGACCGCTGGAGCCGATTTACCCCATCGTCTATCTGGACTGAATCCACGTGAAGGTGCGCGAGGGCGCGGTGCGGGTCAAGGCGGTGTACCTGGCCATCGGCATCACCATGACGGGCGAGAAGGAGGTGCTGGGTCTGTGGCTGGCGCAGACCGAGGGTGCCAAGTTCGAGCTTGTCAGAAATTTTGTGTGTGAGGCATAGCATGTCGACAAGGAGCATGAATGCCACGCAAGACCAAACCCACCGCTTTGGCGGACCAGGCGGCACAGCCGCAATTTCACATCCCGGCCGAGCT
>Ga0209960_1003001_pt1 | contig 15528 bp, 16 predicted proteins | sample ThiBiot_500_plan_2_FD_183947 | JGI IMG/M metagenome (GOLD analysis project Ga0209960, IMG submission 183947) | Wastewater bioreactor microbial communities from Cape Town, South Africa - Thiocy_expt_500_plan (SPAdes) | ecosystem: Engineered > Bioreactor > Thiocyanate-remediating >...
AGAAAAAAAAAAATTGGAAAAAAAAGGAAAGAAAGTTGAAAGAAAAAAAATAAAACAAAATCAAAAATCAAAAACTTAAGTGAACTTAAGCGAACTTAAGTGTTTTATTAGTTTTTATAATTGAGGAGATTTTTCATTTTTTTCGATCATCAAGGTTTTCAGTGTTTTCTGAGTGTTTTTCTAGTTTGAAGTTCATTTTTAGTGCATTCTACGTGCATTCTAAGTGCATTTTAAGTTTTTTACACTTATTTTAAACTTATTTTCCAATTTTCTGTTCTACTAGGGCTCTTCCTTTCATTTACATTTTTTTTTTTTGAAAAAAAAATAATTCCTTGACTCTTTTCCTCCTTTTCTTTTTTCTTTTTTCTTTTCCTGATCTATAGGTGTATTGGACTGGAATGAGCAAACAATCTTGGCAAATTTTTACAATTCATTAACATCAAAAGGAAGTTTAAATTGGGATATTTCAACTGATTTATGCGCGCAAATTTATGTATCTTGTGATTATTCTACGAGCCCTCAAAAAGTCTCTCACCTGTACTCTTCTTTCTTTTTCTTCTTGTGAAAGAGGCTGAATCAGTTTTTCACATTATTGTTTCCTTTTTGACTAATAAATAGGCTCCTTTCTTCAAGGTCAATTTCAGGTACAATTCCAACTGAATTTGGGAGTTTAACAAGACTACAATTATTGTAATATATTCTTTATCTTTTATGATTTTACCCTTAAATAAATCATTAAATTGAATAAAGATGGCTCGATTCGAATCAATTCTCAGGAACAATTCCAACCCAACTTGGAAATTTAAGAAATTTACAATCCTTGTTTATTTTGAAAAAATATTATTTTCATCTTCACAAAAAAAAAAAAAAAAAAAAAAATAGAGTTCTATATTCAAATGAATTTTCTGGATCAATCCCAACTGAGCTTGGAAATTTAACAAATTTATATGAACTGTAAATGATTCATTATTTTTTGTTTGTTTTTTTTCAAAAAAATGAGAATACATCCGAAAATAGGTCTCTCTATTATAATCAATATTTATATGGGACAATTCCGACTCAACTTGGATATTTAACAAACTTAATGACTCTGTAACGCAGCATAAATCATTCTTGCATTTTTTCCTTCTCCTGAAAAATGAAAAAAAAAAAAATAATTTAAAAAAAACAGGGGTTTGTATTTGACTCAACTTTCAGGAACAATCCCAACGCAACTTGGATTGTTAACCAATTTACAAAATCTGTAAAACTAAGATATTCTCGACTGATATTTCCGTTTTGCAAACTAAAATCAAAAACTTTGACGAATCAAAAAAAAAAAAAAAAAAAAGAGATCTCAGCATTAATCAACTTTATGGAACAATTCCAACTCAATTAGGAAAACTAACCAACTTGAAAAAGCTGTGAGAATTCATTTCAAACAAAGGATTTTAGAAAGAAAAATTGATTATGACATAAAAAATCAAAAGAAACCTCTTCGCGAATTCCCTTTATGGAACAATTCCAACACAATTTGGAAATTTCAGAAATTTAGATAGGCTGTAAATATCTCATCATTTTCTTTCAGAATAAATCTTATTTTTCAAAAATAGAGACCTCAGTACAAATCAACTTTCAGGAACAATTCCAACACAGCTTGGAAATTTATCATTGCTAAATTATCTGTAAATATTATTAAAAAAAATTTTTTTTTTTTTCGTTTCCGTTTTGAAGCTTCAAGGAAAAAAAAAAAAAAAGATTGCTCCAAACGAATCAACTTTCAGGAACACTCCCAACACAACTTGGAAATTTACCAAGACCGTATACGTATTCACTGTAAGATATAATCCATTCCCCCTTATTTAATTTATTTTTGTGAGATTTTTTTTTGAAAGTTTAAACTAACATTTTAAAACAATAAAAGTCAATTCTCCTATAATCAACTTTCAGGAATGATTCCAACATTTATTTTGACACTACCTTCAACATATTTGTAAGAAACTTTTGATCAATATATTCACCATTAATTGATAAAAATTTGAATAGATATCTTTCATTCAATTATTGGGATTGCCCAATTCCTTCTTATTCTATTTCTCTTAATGATTACGCTTTAGCACAAGGTCAATGTAGTAAGACTCTTTTTTCATGATTTTCATGGATGACTATAATTTTTTTTGAAAAAACAAAAAAAACAAAAAAAAACAAAAAAAAACACGAAATAGATTCAAGTTGTCCTGAAAATCGATGTTCAAATGGAGAACAATGTTCAACAAGATTGAATGGAAATTATTATTGTCAATGTTTTGGTTCTCAATGTGAAATTGGTTCTTTTCTTTTCTTTTTCTTTTCTTTTTTTTTCTGTTATTTTACAAATAAATAAAATAATAAAATAGAAGGATTAGAAAATGGAGAACGAACAATCTTGATAAATTTTTATAATTCATTAACATCAAAAGGAAGTTTAAATTGGAATATATCAAATGATTTATGTGATCAAAATGGGGTTGTTTGTGATTCTTCAAATCCTAAAAGGGTCACCCAATTGTATTTTTCTTTCTTTCTTTTCATTTATTTTTAAATAATTATCTAAAAAATCAATAGAAATTTGAGTGACAAAGGACTTCAAGGAACGATTCCACTTCAGCTTATCAGTTTACCTTATTTACAAAATTTGTACTTTTTTTTTGCTTTTTTGCTTATTTTTTTTTTTTTTCTGATATTTCTATTTCTCTTTTGATTAAAATTAAAAGTTATTTTCAATTCAATAATCTTACATTTACATGAGAAATATAAAATAAATAAATAAATAAATAGATTTTTATCGTCCAATTATTGGGATTGTTCAATTGCTGATTATTCTTTTATTCCACTCAATGATTATTTTAATGTCTCTTCTGAATGCAGTACTTTCTTTCTTTTTAATTTCTTTTACAAAAAAATCAAAAAACAAAAAAAAAAAATAAAAACAAAATAAAAATAAAAATAAAAATAAATAAAAAATGAAAAGAAATAAGTTGTCCAATAAATCGATGTCGAAATGGAGGAAAATGTATAACTAAATTGAATGGAAATTATATTTGTCAATGTAGTTCTCCTTATAGTGGAACTAATTGTCTTGATGGTTTTTTTTATTATTTTTGTTTTTGCTTTTTCTTTTGAATTTTCTAATCTTTGAATAAAAAAACAACAGGAGGAATGGATTCCAATGATCAAACAATCTTGGTGAATTTTTATAATTCTTTAATATCAAAAGGAAAGTTGGTTTGGAAAGTTGAAAATGATTTATGTGGTCAAATTGGAGTTGACTGTGATTCTTCAAATCCTAAAAGAATTACCCAATTGTACCTTTTTTTTTTTTTTTTTTTTTTTTTTATTCATTCTTTTTGCAACCAATAATGGCAAATAAATAGACAACTATCTTTACAAAAACTATCAGGAACAATCCCAACTGAATTTGGAAATTTAGCAAAGTTACAATATATGTAAAAATTTAAAACAATTTTTTCCTTCAAATAACTCATTGAAATAAAAATAGATCTTTCAATATCAATCAATTTTATGGAACTATCCCAACTCAATTTGGAAATTTACAAAGTTTACAATATTTGTATGAAAAAACAAAACAATTTCTTTATTTTTTGTTTAGTGAGATTTTGAACAAAACCCTATTTGCAAATACCAAAAAAAAAATAGTTTTCTCAATTCTAATCAACTCTCAGGGACGATTCCAACACAACTCGGAAATTTACATAACTTAAAGCAGATGTAAGAAACAAAACAAAATATTTTATTTTTCAAAAAATTTGAACAAAAAACAAATAGACAACTCTTTTCCAATCAACTTTCAGGTACAATTCCAACACAACTTCAAAGTATCACAAGTTTTGTTGAGCTGTAAAATTAACTTTCATTTCTTTTATATTTCTTCCCCAAATCTAACTTCTCAAAAAAACATTAGCCGACTCCAAGACAATCAACTTTCAGGAACAATCCCGACATTTATTTTGACTTGGCCATCAAATTATCTGTAAGAAATTTCTTTTTCATTCAAAATTGCTTTTATCAATTTCACTTTTTGATAGATATCTTGCAAACAATTATTGGGATTGTCCAATTCCTTTTTATTCCAGACCCTATGGTGATGACTATTCCATTGCACAAAGTCAATGCGGTTAGCGCATTTTTTTTTTTTTTTTTTTTTTTCTGAATTGTGAAGAAATAATAATTTTTGCTCAATATTTAGATTCAATTTGTCCACCAAATAAATGTGAAGCAGACATGATTTGTTCAATAAGAAATGGAGGAGGATATACTTGTTGTTCAACTTCTTTAAATTGTTTGGCAGGTTTTTGACATTTCTTTGAATATTTCCCTTTTGTTTCCTTTCTTTTAAAAGATTCTGATTAAGATGAACATTAGTTGATAATTGTTCATACATTTCAAATGAGGGGAACGCAAAGTGGAATGAAACAATTGCAAATGGAAAAATAATTAATGGTGAATGTTTGAATGGATATCAAGGTTTCATTACAAGAAAATGTATTCAATTTGGTTCAATTGGAAATTGGACCTCAATTTCTGGCTCTTGCAATGGTATTCAATTTTCATTCTTTTTTATTTCTTATTCTTTATTTTCTTTGATCCAAAAAAAATTATAAATTTCCAAACTAACAACAAACCAATAACAACGAAAGATATTGATGAGTGCTCAGTAAATAAGGGGGGATGTGATGTAAATGCCATTTGTACAAATTTCCAAGGAAGTTTTAATTGTACATGTAAAACAGGATATGAAGGAAATGGATTTAATTGTGAGGGTATGCTCTTCATAGAATATTTATTTGTTCTTATTTCAAAAAAAAAAATTAATAATCAACCCAAAACTAATATCAGATATTAATGAATGTTCAATGGGTACACATAATTGTCATTCCAATGCAACATGTTCAAATACAATTGGAAGTTTTAGTTGTACTTGTAAGTCTGGATATTCAGGAAATGGTTTAACTTGTTCTGGTTTGAATTTTCTTTTTTTTGAAATTTTATTTTTGACCTTGTTCAATTTTTTTTTTGTTTTTGAAAAAAAAAATGATTGAATATAGATATTAATGAATGTTCAACAAATAATGGAGGATGTAGTGTAAATGCCATTTGTATAAATTCTCCAGGAAGTTTTAATTGTTCATGTAAATTTGGATATGAAGGAAATGGTTTTAATTGTTCAGGCATGAATTTTATTTATTTTTTTTTTTTGATCATAAATTTTATTAAAGATGTTTCTATGAATTAGATGTGAATGAATGTTTGACAAACAATGGAGGATGTAATGTTAATGCAAATTGTACAAATATAATTGGAAGTTTTAGTTGTGGTTGCAAAACTGGATATGAAGGAAATGGTTTTAATTGTGAAGGTATCATTTTCTTTTGATTTTGATTTCCTTTTCTTTTTTCTTTTTTCTTTTTTCTCTTTCTCTTTCTCCCAGATAATTAGCTATTTAATTTTAGATATTGATGAATGTTTGATAAATAATGGAGAATGTGATGAGCATGCAGAATGCATTAATATAATTGGAAGTCGTGAATGTAATTGTCTCAATGGATATCAAAAAGATAGTGAAAATTGTATTGGTATGATCCAAATCTCTGATTTTTTTTTTTTTTCATTTTCATGATTCAATAATATTTGAAATTATTTAATTGTAATTTAAATTGTAGATATTGATGAATGTTTGGTAAATAATGGAGGATGTGATATAAATGCAAATTGTGAAAATATCCCAGGAAGTTTTAGTTGTATTTGTAAACCTGAATATTCTGGAGATGGTTTTAATTGTGAAGGTATCATTTCATTTATTTATTTTATTTTATTTTCACTTTGAAATGAGTTTTTTTTTTTTCTCTCTGTGGTTGAAGATTTGAAATATCTATTGAATAAACAATTTTCAAATCATAACACACTTTATACTAACAATTTCAATTCAAATGATAAAAACAATAGATATTGATGAATGTTTAACAAATAATGGAGGATGTGATGAACATGCAGAATGTATCAACATAATTGGAAGTCGTGAATGTGAGTGTAATGAAGGATATTCAGGAGATGGAATGAGCTGTAGTTCATTAATAAATCCAACAACAACACCTTCATTTTCAACTGAGAATCAAAATCAAAATGGAAAAGCAATTGGAATTGGTGTTGGTGTCTCTGTTGGTCTCTTAGCTTTGATTCTTCTTGCTTTATTAATCCTCTTTTTTATTAGGAGAAGAAATAATTCAACTGTTTATTTCATTTTTATTTTTTTTCATTATTTGTTTTTCATTTCGTAATCTTAATTGTTAAAATGAAAGGAAACCAACAATAAATTGAAAATAGAAACAAAATGAAAAAGAGATTCAGAATCAATCCAATAAATATTATGATGAAGCAACCATTGAAGAACTTTCAATGACCCAACGTACAAACTTATTTATTTTTCATTTCATTTCTTTTCTTTTCTTTTCTTTTCTTTTTCTTTTTTCATCAATTCTTTTTTCTTTTTTTTTTTTGAATAGTTGGAAATATGACATTGATAAATACTCAACTTGAAGTATCAATGCCAGGATTTATGAAAATAGAATATTTGGATCAAATTAGAAAAGAACAAAAAATTGGAGGAGGTGGTTGTGCTGCCATTTATAAAGGAATTATTTTGGATAAATCTCTGAAAGAGGTTTCTTTTTTTAAAAAAAAAAATCAAGCAAACAATCAAATAAAAATAAAAGAGATTTGGATGTGAAGAAGTGGCATTAAAAGAAGTTTATGATGATGACAATTATTCATCAGAAGAGAACAAAATTCGGTTTGAACAAGAAATTTCAATAATGTGGGGAATCTCATCTCATACAAACATTATCACTTTGATTGGTTATTCTGAAAATCCTAGATGTATTATCACTAAGGTAATTTTTTTTCTGTTCTTTTCTTTTTCTTTCTGACTTTTTTCTCTCTTCTTGTCTTCCCTTTTTCCTTTTTTTTTTTTTTTTTCAATGAAAAATCACACCTTTGAATTCTTTTTTTGAAAAAAACAAACAAACAATTTAGTTATATGATACAGATTTATTCGCATTTATAAAAAGTCGAACAGAAGATATTCCAAGTGAAATAATTATGAAGATCTCAAGTGATATTGCATCTGGAATGAATATGATTCATGAATTTGGAATTGTTCATAGAGATCTTAAATCGTAACCCTTTTCTTTTTTTTCTTTCTTTCTTTTTTTTTTTTTTTTCTTTTTTTAAAAAAAAATGGAATTAATAAAATAAATCAATAATGAAATTAGATCAAATGTATTATTAGAAAAAAGAAATGGAAAACTTAATTCAGTTATTTGTGATTTTGGTTTGGCAAGAATTCAAGATTCAAAAGTATTTTCTTTTCTTTTTTCTTTTTTCTTTTTTCTTTTTTCTTTTTTCTTTTTTTGATTATTCTCACCTTTTTTTTCTTTTCCCATTGTTTTTAGATTCAAAGTCAAAAGATATTAGATATCAAAGGATTTTCTCCTCGATATACAGCACCAGAAGTATTTGGAAGAGTAACAGCGAAGAATGTAGAAATATCAGTTGAATATGAAATGAAAGGAGATGTTTATTCTTTTTCTCTTATTCTTTGGGAAATGTTAACAAGAAAAATCCCTTGGGAACATTGTATGTTTCTTTCTTTCTCTTTTCCTCTCCAATTTATTTTATTTTATTTATTTTATTTTACTTGTTCTCTCAAATGAAAAAAATTGATGCATCAAAATAAAAAAAAATAAAAAAAAACTCTTTAGTGAAAGAAACATCAGAAATTGAATTCCAAGTTCGTCAAGGCAAAAGAGAAGAAATCCCAGATTGTAAAGGAGATCAAAATCTTAATTTATTATCATCATTAATTGAACTATGCTGGAAACAAAATGCAAATGATCGTCCAACATTCAAACAAATTGATCAAAAATTATCACCATTCAAAAATATTTAGAATTTTATCAATAGAATGAATGAAAATTATAAATAAATCTATTTTATCAATAAATCTATTCATCTCAGTTTATTTTTGTTTGATGTTTGTTAGTTTGTTTTGTTTCCTTTGTTTCAATGATTCAGAGAAAAAAAAAAAAAAATGGACAATCAACAACCTTCTTCTTCTTCTTCGCCTAATCCCAATCGCAACCCAATTCAACTTCCTCTTCCTCACCAACTACCACAATTTCAACCAAACTCTCAACAATATCTTAATTTTGGAGGAAATTCTTATCAACCATTGAATAATAATCATAATTATAATCAAAACCAATATCGTCCAAGGAATCAGAATTATAACCAACATCGAAATTTTAACCAAAACCAAAACCAAAATTATTATCAGAATAAAAACCAATATAATAAGGTTCTTTCCTTTTTAATTTCTACTTTATATTTCTCTTTGTTATTTGTCTTTAATTTAACTAACTTTAACATTTCAAAAAAAAAATAACTAGAATCCAAGGTTGCTCTTTTTTTGATTTCCCTCTGCAAAATATTCTTCTCTTTTCTTTTCTTTGATTCTAAAAAATAATTGATCAAACAAATTTAAATAGAGATAATTATCAACAAAAAAAGAATTTTTCTTCTTCAAAGAAACAAAAGATGGATTCAGAAAATGTGGATATTTCAAAATATTATAAGGATTCCTTTTTACAAGATCCTTGGAAAGATCTTGTAAATGCCTTGTAAAAAATCAAATTTCTCTTTTGATTCCATGTAAATAACATTTGTAAACCTTTTTAAAAAGTCTATTTTTTATTGTTAATCTTTTTTTCTTGTTGTTATTGTTTAATTACTTTCAAATCTAATAATCATTATGATTTAAAATAATAATACAGCGTTGAGTGCTTGTGTTTCTTGTTTCTTGTGATTTTTAGGTTTAGGTATTGGCAACTACAATTTCATCCACGTTCATCTCAAAGGTAATCAATAAGCTACCCAAAATCACAATAAGTTAGTTAAACAATCAATCAACTAAATAATTATATAGGAGCATTTTTTATCTCGCCTCGTGTAAATAAAATCATGGATTCTGATTCCCGAAAACTCTTCTCTTCTTCTCGTCAAGTATATGGAGTCTGTTATTCATTTCCTCAAAATTTGCATTAAATACGATTCATAAAGTCTCTTGTTTGTTAGAGTTTGCCTTCTAAAATTTCTTCCACTTCTCTTAATATTGGAATTAAGTCGTTCACTACATCAAAATAATTTCCTTTCCTCAAAAATGGAAATCATCAGTGACAGTCCCTCCTCTTAGCAAAACTTCATTTCTTAAACTTCTAAAAGAAGAAAATCCACTCTAAGGATGCTTCTGGATGTGATAAGTATCTTAAGTTAGGTTTAGGTCATGACAAATAAGTAAAATTACCCAAGCTGTGGAGAGCACTCTTTTCAAGTTTTATGATAAGATCGTGAGCTCGTTGAGGTCCTTTTATTTGTGTGCTTTTGATAAAACATTTTGAGTTGCCCAATCCAATGCTTGATTGCTTGTTGGTTATATTGTTGGAGATTAACATGATTTTCCATGAGTCGAAGAACAACAATTCCACCTAACCAAAAGGATTCACAATCAACCAAAATTGGTTCTTTTTTTTTTTTTCTTTCTCAATTTAAAAATAAAATAAAAGTAAAAGTAAATATTTTCTTTTCTAAATCATGATTTAGGAATCCTCCTCCCAGTACATTTTCTTTCAAGAAATTCGAAAAAATCAATGATCATGAAAACAATAAACTTGAGAGAGAGAAATGTCGTAGATTAGAAGGTCTAACTTGAAAATATAAGAAAGACGACAAAATCATTTAAATAACGTTTAAATATCAGTTGAATATGAAATGAAAGGAGATGTTTATTCTTTTGAAATGTTAATAAGAAAGATCCCTTTTGAAAGAAGTATTGGATATAGAATATCAAGTTTATCAAGGTACGAGGAGAAAGAAGTACCAGATTGGAAAGGAGATCAAAATATTAATCGAACTATGTTGGAAACAAAATGCAAATGATAGACCATTCAAACAAATTGATCAAAAATTATCACCATTCAAAAATATTTGAAATAAATAAACTCAAATCGATTCAAGTTTCTTTAAAGATGTTGATTAATTTCCAACTTTCAAAAAAAATAATGAGAAGAATAAAAGAAAACAGTTCAAATTGGCCAAATCATTTATTTATTGAATTATCAAAATCACAATAAAACAAATAAGAAAATTATTGAGCTTCGGTATTCGTATAGTAAAGATTTGCTTTGGGAATTCCATTAAAAGTTGAAGCAGCAGCAAGAGTATAAGCACCCATATTTTCGAAATAAATCCAATCTCCAATATTCAATTCGGGGAGAGATTCTTTTCTGGAGATACAATCCATTGAATCACAAGTTGGACCCCATAAACTAGTTTCATAATTTTCCTTAAGGTCACCATGGAGTTGTCCGAGAACAAAGTTTCCATCAACTCTCAAAGGTTTTGGGAAAATCTTTGCGTGATCAAAAATGAGGCAATTGAATGAACCATAAACTCCATCATTAACATAGTACATAAATGAGGGTCTTTCATAATCATTTGTTGAACGAATAACTCTTCTTGCTTGAACAGAGACAGCAAGAGTAAAAGCAGCAGAAGCAATATATCTTCCTGGTTCAGCAATCAATCTAACGTTTGAGCTTTCTGGAAAGTGAATGTCCAATGATTCTCTCAAACAAGCAGCGATTTCAGAAAATGGGGCTCCATCAACTCCATCCAATCCTGGGAAACCACCACCAAGATCTAATAATGATAATTTCATTCCTAATTTTTCAGCAACATCAAAGACAGATCTGGCAATTTGAACAGCATCACTAAAGGCAGTTGGGTCAAAGCATCCACTTCCAACATGGAAACTAATTCCAATAATCTCAACCCCTAATTCTTGTGCTTTCTTCAATAATTTTGCTGCGGTATCATAAGAAGCTCCAAATTTGACTCCAAAACGACAAACAGATCTAGAATCATCAGTCAAGATTCTCAAGACCATTTTTGCATCTGGGTAGTGTTCACTAACCTTGACCAATTCATCTTCATTATCAAAAGTCATCATTTTAACATCATTATACTCGGCGTATTTGATATAAGGAATTGGTTTACAAGGATTTGCAAAGATAATATCTGAGGGATCAACTCCAAGTTTCAACATAGTTGCCATTTCTTCTTTTGAGGCACAATCGAAAGAGACTCCTAAATCAACAAGGGTCTTTAAAAGGGATGGGTTGTTATTACATTTCATTGCATAGAATGGTTCAACTCTTGGGAGAAGAGCTCTCCATTTGTTAACTCTTCTAACAATTTCACCTAAATCAACAGCGTAAAATGCATGTCCTTCACCTCCAAGTCTTGATGCTCTATCTAACAACTCTGGGATAGTTTCTTGTCTTGTATCAGTTTTGAATTCGACTTCAGCGAATTTGCTTTCTTTAGCAAGATGAGTAGGTTCTGGAACAAATTGTTCGGTTTCAATGGAGATACCAAGATCCTTCATACGTTCAAGGGAAACAAACTAATGGGAGAAAAATAAAAACAACCTATAGTTTTCATTATTTATTATTATTATTATTTAATTATTTTATTTTATTAATTATATAATTATAAAAAAATAAAAATTATAAACAAAAAAATGGCGGGGTCAACGCCAAAAAAAAAAATCGAGACGAAAAAAAGGGAGAAAATGAAAATGACGAAAAAAAGAACCTAAATTTCAGTTATTTTGAGAAATTATAAATTTTTTGAATAATTATGCGTTGAAAAATTGATTTTGCTTTGACTTAGCGATGCTATCGAAAACCCGTCCACTCTGGAACCTCTTTCCAATCTTTCCACAACAAGAGTCTTTTTTTTATTTGATTTGATTGAAAAAAAAAAAAAAAAAGATTATTAGAAATCTTGGTCTTTTTCAGTTTTTTTTTTTTTTTTTTTTTTTTTTTTTGTTTTTTTTTTTTTTTTTTTTTTTTTTGTTATGCAATAACGAAATAATTACCTGTTGTCTACTTTCTGAAAAACCTCAATTACAACCCCCCCGAAGAGTTTTGTTGTTGCCTCTGGTGCCGTTTTCAATATTTTAAACCAAATGATAAAAAGGGTGTTTCGGAATTATAAAAAATAATTCGATTCCGAAACAAAAAAAAAAAAAGTAAAATTCAACAATAAAATTAAAATAAGTTTCTATCCAAAGAATTCTTTTGAATGGGTTAGATTTTGTTTGGTAAAAAAAAATTATAGATCTTTGAAAATAAAATAAAAAAAAATTCGTTGATAATTTTTGTTGTAAAAAATGAGTTGAAAAAAGTTTTTTTTAAAAGTTATTTTGTTAAAGTTTTAAAGTATTGTTTTTGAAAACGTTTGTTTTTTTTTTTGTGTGTTGGGATCTTCCTTATGGGGGGGGAAGATAAGCTTCTCTTTTGGTTTTGTTGGTGTTTGGTGTTTTACTTGACCTTGAGGTTTCAGCAGCAAGGAAAGAAGTGAAAAAAAAAAAGAAGAAGAAAAGAAGAGAAAACAATGAATTATTCAAAAAGGTCCGGTATTTATACTCTCCCGACCGACCATGCCTTTTTTTTTTTTCAACTCTTTCAATAGACCCAAGTCATCTATTTTTTCAAAACGGAATAAAAAATTACAATTTTTGTTATCTTTTATTCCCTTTTAATTTTGAAGATCATTTTCAATGAAAAATGAAAAATGAAAAAAAAAAAGTGATTCTGATGTGCGAAAATGAAAAAAAGGATTTTGGATTAGCCGGCGACCAATAAAAATCTCTTGATCAATGAGATTTTGATTTTTTTGGACAGTCATTGGGTAAAAAAGGGGATTAAAAAGGAGAAAAGGAAGGGATAAGATCAAAAACAAACAAAATAACAAAAAAAGAAAACATGGCGAACCAAAAGAAAAAAAAATGAGCAGAAAAAAAAGCAAGTTTTTTTTCTTCTTCTTTTTGGATTCAAAAATAAAACAAAACAATTATAATTTATTTATAAATCATTGATTTTGTACCCTTTTAGAATTGAAAAGAAAAAAGAATGACAGTTACAAAAAAAAATAATTTAAAACGACAAAACAAAAAAAAAAAAAAAAATTTGAAAGTCTCTCTTCTATTTCTTGTTATTTGATTTCTTCTTTTTTTATTGATTTTGATTTCTCTTTTTTTTATTTTTAACTTTTAGAAACCAACATCAAACCCAAACCAATGGATAAAAGTGAGAGAGAAAAGGAACTTGAAGCACTTGTGAAACAATTACAAGCTACGAATCTGGAGAAAGATACTCAATTGAAAGAGTTGAATGAAAAGGTATTTTTCTTTCAATTTCTTTTCTATTCTTTTCTATTCTTTTCTTTTCTCGAATTCAATTTTATGAAAAAAAAAATCTCTAATACTGACTTCTATTTCTTTTTTTCAAAAAAGCTCAAAGAAGAAAAGAAATCGAAAAATTTTGTTTCAAATGAATTAAAATATCTTGAAGAAAATGCTCCAGCAAAACCAAAACGTCCTCAAACAGCTTATATTCTATTTTGTGCAGATAAAAGAGGTGAGATTCGTAGTTCGAATCAAGGGAAACCTCCACCTGAACTTCTCAAAATTCTTGGGCAAAAATGGCAGGAATTATCAGAAGATGAAAAGAAAGTAACAACTTCAATTTATTTTCATTTAAAGTTATTTTATATTTTTCTTTCAAGTCATTTTGGATTTTAATTTTTATTTATTTATTATCATTTCATAGCCTTATATTGAACTAGCTGAAAAAGATAAAGTTCGTTATCAAACAGAACTCGAAAATTATGAGCAGGAGAATAAAGGTGATATTGAAAAAAGACAAGCACTTACTATGTATTATGAACATCAAGAAATACAAGCTGCTCTTCAATATTATAGAGAACAAAAGGCAAAAGGCAAAATTATTGATCTTCTCCCAAAACCAAAAAAACCATCAAGTGCTTATATGTTTTATATCAAAGAGGAAAGACAAAATGTTATGGATGAAGAACAAATTTCAAGTCCAAAAGAAGCTATCAAAGTTATGGGAGAAAGATGGAAATCAATGACTTCAAGTGAAAAATATTTATATGAACAAATGGCCTCTGTTGCAGCCCATGAATATCAAGAACAAATGAAAGAATATGAAGAATCACAAAAAAGACAAATGGAAAATCATCAAAAAGAAGCTATGAAATATTATAAAGCTCATTTAAAAGAAAAAGAAGGACAAGATCTTCTTAAGGAAAAAGAAAAAGCTGAAAAAGAACTTAAAAAAGCAAAAAAAGCTGAGAAAGATCCAAATGCTCCTAAGAAGTTTCTTTTTTTTCATTTTTTTTTTTTTTCATTTCAATCAATTAACAAATTAATAAATAGACCAGCAGGAGCTTATTTTTTATTTTGTGCTGATTATCGTCAAAAAATTAAAGATTCAAAAACTGAAGGTTCATTAAATTCACTCCTTAGTGCTAAATGGCAATCATTAACTGAAGAAGAAAAAGAAGTAATTTTTTTTTTGTTACTTAAATTACTTTTTTTTTCAAAAAAGAAAACAAAAAATTATCAATTAGCCCTACTTTGAACAAGCAGCAAAAGATTTAATAAAATATAAATTTGAAAAAGCAAAATATCTTCAACAAAAAAAAGAAGAGGAGGAAGAAAAAGATGAAAAAGAAGAACAAGAAAGTGATGATGAAAAACTAGCTGAAGGTAAAGAAAAGAAGAAAAAGAAAGAAAAAGATCCCAATGCACCAAAACGGTTTTCTTTTCTTTTTTATTTTTTGTTTATTTTTCATAATCATAGGAATTACTAAATTATTTTATTTATTTCTTATTTTATTTGATTTTTGATTCAAATTTTAATTATTAATTAGTCCAATGGGTGCATTTTTCTTATATGTTGCAGAAACTAGGCAATCAATTTTAATGAGAGATCCAACTTTAAAACCTACCGAAGTTTCTTCAAAACTTGGTGCACTATGGCAAAAAATGAGTGATGAAGAAAAGAAGGTTTTTTTTTTGAACCTTCTTTCATGATTTAAATCTTACGATCTTATAATAACTATTTCTTTCCTCTCTTATGAAAATTAGCCTTTCATGGAAAAAGCAACAATTGAACTTGAAAAATATAAAAAAGAGAAAGCCATTTATGATGCCAATAAGGTGAAGGGTCTCTAATTTACTTGTTTTTATTCTGCTTTCTATCCTTGTATTTTAATATTGAATAAAAAAAATTTGGAACAGAAATAAAATAATAAGTGTTTTATTCTTTACTTTTCAAAACAAAAAATACAAAAAGTCAAAATCAAAGTAATAAATACAAACTAAAAAAACAAAATTGAATCAAAATTATTTCTTAAATGTCATATATCCATCTGAAACTAAGACAATCAAGGAAAAAACGCAAGTTGAATCTCTTTCTATTTGGAATTGAAAAATAAGAAATTAGAAAAAGATAATGAATAAATAAAAAATAAAATAAAATAAATAAAAAATAAAGATAAACA
>Ga0209960_1003005_pt1 | contig 15471 bp, 15 predicted proteins | sample ThiBiot_500_plan_2_FD_183947 | JGI IMG/M metagenome (GOLD analysis project Ga0209960, IMG submission 183947) | Wastewater bioreactor microbial communities from Cape Town, South Africa - Thiocy_expt_500_plan (SPAdes) | ecosystem: Engineered > Bioreactor > Thiocyanate-remediating >...
CCGAACGAAAGTTAGTAATGTTTTTTTATTAATGATATTAGGGCACTAGAAGCTTCAATTATGGAAGGTTTCAGCTTGGCCGGAAATACTTTTGTATAAGGTGGGAGATTACCGGTGGAACTACCCAAATATCAATTGAATATAAAGTAGAAAGATGCTAGAACAAAAAAAGTGAAATTTATAGAAGTATACAACTTGCATACGGAGAAGTAAAAATAACGGGTGTACCATAATAAATTACCCTATTTGTATTTTGAATATTTTCCCCTATTCTCCATTAGATCGAGATATCTTCTTATGTGAAAAGATGGCGCTTGAAATTCTCTACAAAACTATATATAGTTGAGAAGAAAAAGTATTTCATATATATTCGGAAAAGGATGAAAAGTAAAGATATACAAAAGATTGTGAAAAATAAATATGAAAACGGTAATGGGCCGACGAACATTTATCGTGATTTGACCGGAGTAGTTTCATTCAAAACAATTAAATTATGGATAAAATTGATCAAGAACACTGTCTCTATCAATTTATCACCACCTTCTGGTTATTCACGTACCGCTGGTACAAAAAGCAATATCACGAAGGCAAAATGGCGTTTAGATAAAAAACGAATGTCAACAAGAATATTAGCTACTGAAATGAATATTTCAAAAACAAGTGCACTTTGAATCTTACAAGAAGCTCTTAACTATTTTCCATACCAGAAGATTAAACAACCACAATTGACCGATTTTCAAAAAAAGAAGAGGGTTAAGTTTGCTAATTGGGTCTTAAACAATTACGCCAAAAATGATACGCAAAGGTGGCTTTTTACTGATGAAAAATATTTCGATTAGAATGGCATCTATAATCATCAGAATCACCGGGTGTCGGCTGAAAATAGAGAAGAGGTCGACAAGAGAGATTCAATTTATGAAAAAAATTAATTCCCGGAGAAGGTGATGGTGCGGTTGGGTGTATATGGGCAAGGATTGACGATGCCGTTAATTTTGGAAGATGGAACAATGGATGCTGAAAGATACATCAATGAAGCTCTTCCAGTACCTCTGAAATCCGGTGATAAAATGTTCGGAAACAACTGGACATGCCAGCAAGACGGCGCTCGACCCCATATACATTCCCTGAGTAAAAAATTATGTGTTAATCACTTTTCTCCATTTATTCCTGCGAATCGTTGGCCACCAAATTCACTTGATTTATATCAATTAAATTATAGTATCAGGTTGTCTCGAAAGTTCGTGCAACTATCCTTATACTGTATGCAATAAAAAAAAATCCGACTGTGCCATCGTGTAGAGCACACTTTTTTAGGCTATGTTGCTATCTGACTTCCTAAGAGTGCAAAAGACTAGTAAAAAGACTAGTCTTTTCGTTAAAAAGGACGCGTCTGTGCCTAGTCTGAAACATGATGTTTTTGGAAAAAAAGAATAGTCAGGACCATCAGGTCAGTACTTAGAACTAGGCATAGAGCCACGGTAACTGCTAGCGACACATGTGTCTAGTCTGGACTAGTCTCTAGAAGTATATGAAGTACAGAAGATTAGAATCGAGCATACATACTATGTGTTACTTACCGATCGTGTAGCCGATTGAACCACGCGGTCTGATAACTATACATATACATAGATATTCCGAGACGTGATTTAACTTATTTGAATTCTTCGCTTTTATTTCATCAGAAAATTTGCGGGAGAATACAAATTGGTTATACGAAATTGAATAAAATAAAATAAAAATATTTTCCTCTGAACTTCAATGAGGAACATGTATCACCAATTCCACTGCTAGTGTAGATTCAAAATGACGATATTATTTCCAGAAAAAATACTTGATGTGGCTGAAAATGCATTGCTAAACTATTTTATTTTAAAGTATAGGTGTTTGTATTGTAGACTTGTAGGAAAAATCGACCTTTTATATTATAGTTCTCATTCGACTCAAATAATCAGAAGTTTATTAAAAATTAGAACATATGATTATTAAGAGAATATTGAGATTATTTTCGAATCAAAGGAAGAAATTCACTTAAATTTAGTTCGACAATTTCATTCGATTAATCAGTTGTCTCAGAATCGAAAGTAGTACACCAACTATTGATTATTCTGTATTTTCATTGGAATCGCTTCGGGTTAATACGAACTTATTAAAAGACACTAATTCAACATTTTAATCCGGATCAGAAAGATTAGTTGATTTTTGAAAAATATTATCGATTAACAACTCATCTTGGAAAATCCTCGCAATAACGAATGAGGATCTCTTGCATTAGTCAGCATCAGTTCTGCTAACTAGTTCTAGTTGTTGATAAATCGACGCGCATCATAACACCATTACCTGACTAGCCCGCACATTCAATCTGACTAATTGTGGACTAGTCCAGATTTCAGGGAAGAACTTCGTCTATGTTCATCTTTCATAGACTAGTCCAAGACGCGTCTTTTCGGAACAAACGACTAGGCTATAAACATGCAATGATATCTGTCTAGATGATTGCTTTACAAAACCGTCAGTATTATCGTCATGTCTCAAATAATGTTGCGTTCTGTGTTCAGATCGACCTCTGATGTCTAGTATTTTGGTCGTCCGACTAGTCCTGACGGATTTAAAAAAGAAAGTAGACTAGTCATGATGGGTATATCAGACACTTCAGACTAGTCATGACGCCCGTCATCCCTTAATTTTCGCTTACTTGGGGAGTAAATCGTCGGCGTCGGCGTCAAATTCTTCGACAATTAATTCGTATCCAATAATAATATCACCTAAAGGAACAAAAGCGAGTACAATCAATTTTTTTACGTTTAAACGAAAACATTCATCATCTTTGTATTTAGTTGATAATTCTTTGTTTTGAACTAGCCGCCACACAGTTTGAGAATAATGAAATAGACAACCTATGAGAGAAGTTGTAATAATTTTCCAAAGGATGTGAAAATATTACCTTTATGTAAGGTGTTCGGTAGCATTGGTTTAACTGATTTAATGGTGGCGGCTTCGAAGTCGGTCATAATCGATTCTGGTTGGAAATCGTCTTGTTCAAAGATTTTTTTGAAGAGTTGATTGTAATCATTGTTACTACGTCCAGTTAATAATCCATAGACAAGAGGAATAATTGCATTGGCCATCATTGCATGTAACGTAAATAATTGATAATAATCATCAGGACACACCTGAAAAAAAATGATCATATGAAAGGTATAGATTTAATTAGCAATTTACCTTGAATGTTCCGTCAGCAAACCAATGTTTATTTTCTTTGAGAACAGATAAATTGGTTTTCGCTGTGAAAACAATTAAATGTTCGTCTTTGTGCAAGATAAATTCTCCATTGCGATAAGTTGTTCGTAATTCTTCAGGTAAATGACCGTTCGCATCGATCTTTAATTTCATTGTTTAATTTGATTGCTGAAATTTGATCTGGTTGTGGAGCATGGCAATGACGCGTTCGCGTGGAAATGAACCTGCCCATGGATAAATTGATGTGGGAACGTGCTTAATTGACAAAAAGAAAGTCCTTTTAATTGGTTGATTAATGGTATTGAAAATAAATTTACCTTTACAAGCACGATTTCTGCATCGAAATATAAATTTTGAGTCTGTGGTACGTTCCACAGTGTAAATAAAACCATTATGAGCAAGTAATGGTTTGTCTTGGTTGGAAAGAAACTTTTCCATTTTAATTATGTTTTTGAATTTTTTTATGACAAGTGCTGATAAGGAGATATGGAATGCTTAGAACATAATAACTATATATAGTTTTTGAACTTAATAATATAATTCTAAACATTGGGTCAGTTTAATTATTAGTGGAGATTATGATGGATTTTGTTAAAGACTAAAAGCTAATTATTTGTTCTTAATGAGTTTGCGTTAACTGTATATCTTATTAATAGTTTTTATCGATCTGTTTGTTCAATCAGCTTGCTACCAATTAGTACTCTCTCAGTAAATTTACTCTCTAGTTTCTTATCTTATTTTATCATATGTATTTGGGTCGATCCATGGAGACCCATCCACTTTTGGGAAATTTTTATTTTCGAGCAAAAGCACTACAGAAGTGTTTTTTCAACGGATTTTTTCAGCGCATCAGACGGGTGGGCAATGAAAAATAGGTGTGGAATAGTTTTTGGGTCTAAAACATACTGAAATCGGTGAGATTTACGATATTCTTTCGGAACTAGTGGCGGCGCCACGGGTGGGCTGGAGGTGGGCTGAGCCCACCCGAAAAGTGTTCAAGCCCACCCGAAAATATTTTTTAAAGTTCCACAGATCATACTAAATCAATTAGTGGCGGCACCACGAGTGGGCTGAAGGTGGGCTGAGCCCACCCGAGCAAAAATTTCTGACGCCGCCGCTATTCGGAACACCTACGTTTTTTGTATAAATTATGCATAAATTATAACGAATAAAAGTTACTTTTTAATAGGAAAAATGCATAGATGTTCCGAAAGAATATTGTAAATCTCACCGATTTCAGTATGTTTTAGGCCCAAAAACTATTTCACCCCTGTTTTTAATTGCCCACCCGCCTGACACGCTGAAAAAATCCGCTAAAAAAACACTTTTCCAAAAAAGTGGATGGGTCTCCATGGATCGACCCATTTATAAAACAAACATTAATTGAACAGAATGAGAAAAACATGCGACAAAAAGAACGCGACGAAATGTCATGCGACAAAGTGTACCGTCACCGTAAGTTGCATTACTTTGTTGAAAATTGTACTTAAGCGATTCTCGATTCGTTGTTTTCTAGATTCATGCCTATTTTGATCCTATGAGGTTCTCTGTACTGGGTGATCGGGAGAGAACAATGGTAGAAAAAGAACTGAAGAAGTTGTCCAACATATATTCTGAAAAGAACTTCGATTCACCAATGCCGAATACAAAAACAAACAGCATTCACAAGATAAAGTCAGAACGTACAGCAGTTAATGCATTTCTACAATCTGTAGGACATGAATCAATGAATACCAAGGGCAAGTGTGCAACGCTTGTTGAAGAGTTTCGAACCTATCGTCTTCTGACTGTCAGATTTATGGAATTGAAAGATAGTGATGCCACTGTATTAGATTTTTGGCCAACTCACACTCATGAATTACCGTTGCTATCAACTTTTGCACGCCGATTTCTCGCTACCTCAGGAACCAACGTACTGTCACAATCAGCATTTTTTATTTACGGTTTTATTGGCCGAAAATAACAATGCCGTTTAACACCAGATAATCTTGCTGTGACAGTCTTTCTCAAGGATAAGTTGGAATAAATATTCAAATTTGTATTTTAGTTAAAATTCTTGTTAACTCAAATCTTCCAAACTGTTCTTTTCATTCAAATAGATATATGTATTGTTATAATAAGCTTTATTAATCCTGAACTATTTTGATAGTAATTTTCGATCGAATCTTCGAATCTTTTCGAATCTTGAGTTTGCCGATCTCAGACATTTTGAACCGAAATTCGGATTTGGTACATCCCTATTTTGTACTATAATATATTCTCTTTCTTGTAGAAAAGAGTCATACAAAAGAAATTGTTTGCTTGAGTGCTAGCTTGTATGTCCACAGATGTTGAAAGAACATTTATCCAATTGTCGACTGCTATTGACCATTGGCTATGAGAACTTAGTCGGACCTTAGGCGATAAGGATCAGGAAGTTCCAATTCGGAGGTCAAAGATCAAAAAAGCATCAATGTCAGTAAAGAAATGAAAGTTTTCGTATATGCCATATAGATAATTAACGTCTTTGTCAATAGTAAATATTGTAACACATATGACTGTAATAAAACATTTCTTATTAATTCACCGCAACACCATTAACCTGAACGTTTTTATAGGGTTTCTTGAGTGTTCACAATAGAGGGATTTTACTGTATATCTAAAGCTGCGACAGGCACCCTTAGATCATTATCAGAATCTTTTTTACTGTATACACTTCTCTCAATAGTCAAGCTAGAGTAGATTATATGCCGAAAGGTCAGTCCAAACAAACGTTTAACAATAGACTACGCGGACAGGTAAGTGCGTGCCAGACACCGGCCAGGCTTTCAAAACAGCCTAAATTTACTTTCTAGTTGGTCATTATATCAACTAACAATCATTCATCCAAACTACTGTGATAATTTATGGTTTCATTTGGTAAACAGATTTTTCGCCCTAGTAACCACACTTGAAAACCGTAGAAAGGATCATTTATAAAGAAGTCTCTTTTATAATTAGTTTTTTCTTGTTCCATCAGTGCGTCAGCTAAAGTTGGCCACGATTGCTTCTTCAGTAATTCTATTAAATATTCACGATTGCCCCATAATCCTATGAATAGATATAGAAAGAGTTTTTTTACATATCAGGTTGTCCCTCAAGTTCGTGTAATAACCCTTATACTGTACGCAGCGAAAAACCCGACTGCACCATCGTTTAGAACACTGTTTTTTAGGGTATGTTATTCCATGAACTATCCTGATCAAAGGTTGTCATTTGTATGAAATCGTCATAGTTTCCTGCGATGTGTCAGTATACAGCTTGCGTACGCACGGGTCAACTATTTCGTCGTTTTGTGACTCTTGTTACTTTCGATCAAAGAGAAACTCAAGAATCATTTAGATCTAGCCTGATTGAGAAAAGAGAGCTGAATAACATATGGCAGGTTTCTCTTGAATATAAACATCATGGTTCTTGAATATTTGAGAAGTTTTGCAAGCCCTGTTTTGGCAGACTTATGATTGGGATCTGTAAAACTTTTGGCGTCTTTAAGAATTACGACGCTATGCCGAAAAATGAACAATCCTGTTTTGTTTTACACACTTTTCTCTACAAGACGAAATTTACGCCGCCTCTTACGAGGAACACTATTGAGGTGTACAACTCCGATTTTTTTCATTCTTATATCATTCGATAGACTATATAGTAGTAGTCCAAAACCCAAAATATTATCGGCCATCAATCTCTTTTCTAGTGGTAATACGTATTTTCCTATCACCTTTTTCACATACATACAAAAATATGAAAATCCACACAATTACCTAGAAAATACAATTCCTTATCCGAATCTTCATTAGATTTAATTAGAAATGACTTTCTTTCTCTCTTATATGTAGTTAACATGTTTTCTTTTCGTTTCTGTCATATATGTGTGTACGCATTTCACGGCCTTTTTCTTTCTTTTCTTTCTTTCTTTCTCTATGTCATCGATTGAATTTCTTCTACTTGTTTTTTTAATTCATTCGAAATATTGGATCGATTTAAGGGATTAATAATGTTTGAAACATAATATACGGTTTTCTTTCGTATCAGCTGTTTGTTTCCTTACGCTTATGGAATAGATCGAGGTGATTTATAAGTTAATATAGTCTTTATACTGTCGATACTATGAGAACTACATCTTTTTGATTGCATAAGAAAGAAAAGAAGAAATGTGTTCGTATTATTGTGATGTGTGCGAGTGCATTTTCGCGTTGTTCAAGGCCTAACAATATGTATATGTGAAAACTGTACTCTTTGTATATGCAATCGGTTGAAGTCTGTTAACTAATAATAGAAAGATCTAGCTTGAGAACGAATCTATATCGATATCTATATATATACATGACTTTTAATTAGTTTTATTGACAATTATAAAGTGAATTATCTGCGTGTTGGTGTTTTATCCAATTATATTTTCTACTTGTTGTGAATTTAATTAATTTCATTGGTATACGTTTTCGCTGATTGAGATGATAAATCCGAAAAACGTTGTACGAATTCTTGGACAGTACGTATCGAAGCTTCCACGTTCAATTGGTAATCCATCCGGCGATAGTTTCCGTGATGAAGACGTTGCAAAACAGTTATTGGAAAATTTAATTTCTATTATGAATTGCACAGAGTATCGTTTCGAAATTCAAGATACTTTGGACTATACATTTGATGTCAATCAGCTGGCTGAAATCGAAGAAGACAGTTCTGATGAAGAAGAAGAAGATGATGCTCAAGATACAGATTATAACAACAATGAAATAGATCATAATTTCTTACATAAATTTTCCCTCGAATATATGAAGAAAGTTGTTTTTTACTATGATGAAATTAGCTCGAGAACAGGCAAAAGAAAGCACAGCTGGCGTGCTTTACAACATACCTTTAAGTCCGTCAAGAGTCGAAATTATATTGATCGTTTTCGAAAATATATTGCTGCTGGTGGTACAAAGCAACATAAACTTCAAGAAATTGATAGTTATGTTTTTGGGTGCTTTGAAAAAGCACGCACACAATTACTATCTGTACATGAAATAGATCTCAAGCATTGGGCACTGAAAAAAGCAAGAGAAATCGATGATATTACATTCACAGCTAGTGATTTTTGGTTACATCAATTCAAGCGACGACACCATATCTGTGGTAGAAAAATTACGAAGTTGGTAACAAAAAGTCACGTTGAGAACGAGGCCGATATTCAACAGTCAGCAGATCGTTTCGTACTACAAGTTCAAAAAGTTTTGACAAAGTATAGCGCAGACTGTGTCTTCAATACAGATCAATCTGGTCTTCAATTGGAACTTTTCAGTGGCCGTACTTTAAGTTTTGAAGGAGAGCATCTCACACTGGGCAAGGTACAATCCATTAATTGTACCACTCACAGTTATACAGTGCAACCAATGATATCAATATCTGGCCGACAAATTGGACCATTATTTCTTTGTTTGAAAGAAGCCAGTGGACACTTAAGTGACAATATCAAACGAACACTCTTTACGCCTGCAAACATCGTAATTACTTGTAGTAAGTCCGGCAAGTTGACCACCAGTTTAGTTCGATATTGGATTGAGAATGTGCTCAAACCAACTATTGGTACTCAACGTTCTTTACTACTCTCTGACTATTGGGGTGGTCAACGGGACCAACAACTATATGCAGATTTAAAAGAATTGACACGTCTTGAAATTCCGAAAAAAACTACCGCTATGATTCAACCCTGCGATGTGTACTACAATCGACAATATAAATATTTAGTTCGTAAGATGTATCATCATGTTCGGTTGTACGATTTAGATATACGCTTATCTCAAAGAAATAATATTATCAAACTTAATTCGTTAGTGTACAATCAATTGTCATCTCCAAAATTCTATTCAATGATTAAATATGCTTGGTATCAATCTGGTTATCTATTGAGAAGCCCAGGGGTGTTTCAAAACGTCCAAGATATATGTTTCTCGTTTCAAATTCATAATTGTCAGCTACAAGGGTGTGTGGACCCGACTCCTTTTATTAAATGCGCGTATTGTGATAAGGTGTTGTGTTTAGAGCATTTTTTCGAAAGCTTTCACTTTCATTAACGCTACAAAAGATACGGATGCGCATGTAGTGTTATTTTTCCGCTTTTAACTAAAAAAAACATTTTATATGAAAATGATATGTCGTTGAAAACCGAGATATTATTGATCCCTTAAATCGATCCAATATTTCGAATGAATTAAAAAAACAAGTAGAAGAAATTCAATCGATGACATAGAGAAAGAAAGAAAGAAAAGAAAGAAAAAGGCCGTGAAATGCGTACACACATATATGACAGAAACGAAAAGAAAACATGTTAACTACATATAAGAGAGAAAGAAAGTCATTTCTAATTAAATCTAATGAAGATTCGGATAAGGAATTGTATTTTCTAGGTAATTGTGTGGATTTTCATATTTTTGTATGTATGTGAAAAAGGTGATAGGAAAATACGTATTACCACTAGAAAAGAGATTGATGGCCGATAATATTTTGGGTTTTGGACTACTACTATATAGTCTATCGAATGATATAAGAATGAAAAAAATCGGAGTTGTACACCTCAATAGTGTTCCTCGTAAGTTATGTGTTCTGATAAAAAAATCGGTCGTACGTTTCGATTGAAATTTTTGGGCTTCCTGTAAAATGGCTGCCATTTTTTTATGAAGTTTTTTTTGTCACTTAAAGACGTAAATACATGCTAAAATGTATGAGCATAATTATCAACTTAGTTAAAGCACAGTAAAATGATGTTATGCGTCTATTTTTCATGGAATACTAGTCCATTGTTGCCATATGGCAACGTCCGGACTGAAAGGGTTAAGAATGTATATCAAACTTTCGATAGGGAACTCAACAATGTACTAAAATTAAGTCGACAAAATCACAAAAATGATGATTTTGGCTAGATAGGTACCATTTGTGACCCGAAAAAGGCCATGATCCGGAGCAGAAATTTCTCGTTTGTTTTCTTACATATATTAGGATATTGAGACCTTCAATTACCCAAACTTTCAGCCATGCTGCTCATGGTGTCTGTAAACGTGGGAGATTTCTGATGGAAGTACTCAAATCATTTATCTGTTCTATGATAGTGGTCACTTTTGCGTGAGAATGAATATAAAAGTTACTTGCTTACAGATATCGATATACTTCTTTGTAACATGGTAATTGTCTTTTTTTAAGAATATTACGGGCAACTTTATTACTTGCCGTAAGATTTCCAGCAGTCATGACATATGTTTTATAATCAATCAATAATGGCAAAAATTCAGGAGATGACTGCGCCCGATGATGTAGTGCACCAATTGGTGTACGCTCAAAGAACCATTCAAATGGAGGTATATTTGAAGGATACATTGCTAACAAGTCGTTTCGCAACCATATAAGATCAAGACCAGTAACTAATCCAACCATTGTATATCCATGTGATTCTGCTAGCATGCGGAGACCGCCAGCTCCAACACCCCATGCACATTCTGGAAATTTGAATTTGAAGTTGGATAGAAATGTGGTATTTCCTACTATGGTAGGATCGAGCAGAGTTATTGTGTCATTTAAATAATAGTTTGAATTGTATTCAGTGGTGATCACTCGTGGACGATAGCCAGCTTGTAAAATGGCACGAAATACCCAAAAATCATGAGAATCCATATCACATGAAAGAAAATCCAGTTCTTTAGGAACCTTATTCTCTTCAAAAATAGCTACTATGTTATTTGCAAATAGATAATGCTTTTTCAAATTAATCGTTGGATTTTCATTGTCGCCATCCAGCAACAAACCACGCCAACCCTCTTCATATAACTTTCGAGTATTTGCACCTGATCCACCTGTACCATATCCCTTTTCATTGAAGCCAAACTCGACAAAATATCGGTTTGTTGTTTTTATGACTGAGAATATTTTTTCAAGGAAAAGATCTTGAGAACCCTGTGAGTAGAGACCTTTAGTAGTACTCCATTTATGCATTTCATAAATCCATTGTAGATGAACGGTGTTGTTAGCAAGAGATGTATCTTTCTATAAATATAATTTTCAATCGAAAATAAAATAATTGATTTTGAGAAAAAATGTTTTCGTCGAAGTCATTAAAATGTATTTGTTAGGTTGTTATTTCCTCGAATATAGAAAGGGTTGTACGAAAAAAATTGTTTGTCTGTTTGTTTGAATATGAGGCCAAAAGAACATCGGTGTTAGAGTAGACTAGAAGTTGGTCATTGGTGATTGAAACTTGATCGAATCTTGGGTAGCCGAGGTCCAGTAGTATCTTATTTGAAACTTGAATTCAAATTTCAAATGACTGTTCCCTAACTTGAACTTTCAAACTTCAAATTACTACTACCGTGTACACATGTCCGCCTTCACCCTCAGTTTAGGAGAGAATAGTAATTTGAAATTTGAATTCAAGTTTCAAGTATGATATGTATGAAGAAGTTGAGACTATTAATCTTAGGAATCGCATTTATCAAACATTATTTAAAATCACTTTGTATAAAGGTTAGCGGCTGTAAAACAGGGTACATTTGCGAGCGTTTAAAGATGAAGTGTTTCATTTCTATTTTATTATGACACACACAGTTGAAAATAGTTATCAAACTCACTTTTAAGTGGTTAAAATAGCGTTGTTCGGAGACTAAATTTTTGGGTGCAGTTTGGTGATTTCGAATATTCACGTATAGTATCAAAACGGTAGCACCAACAAATACTGCAATGAGCAGCATAAAACGTATCAATTTATTTTTCGATCGTTCTGTTTCCATGAGAGATATGTGTTCATTAAGACTACTCTCCAAATTTTTGCGTATTTATCTAGAATATCAATAATGCGAATGAGACAAACGTTATATTTTTTTCTGAATTAACTGAATTTGTTGTATGTCTCAATCTTGATGACATCACCGGCAAAACACATATGAAGAGGGCTACAATTCAAAAATAAAGAAAGCTGAGTTAGCTCCCATAGAGAATGTACTGATTTCAGGGTACTGTGTACTGAGAAATTTTCAGCAGGCTACTTGACATGGGTATTTGAAATAAATTTGTTAAACACACTGATGTAGGTACTGGACCCAGTACTTCGAACCGTAAATGTACTAAGAGAAGTCTCACAGGGTACATGATATCTATTGCGATTGTCTATTCACTGTTTTGTTTTGCGTGTACAGCTATATATAAACAACTCGGTAAAATGAAAGAAATCAAAGTTTTTCCGTGTTTATTTCACAATATTAACTGGTCAAGAACATGTCAATCTCAATTTTGAATTGAGAAATCACCGCCTTCAAGTGGTCAGCTAAAGATACAACAGGTTACTATTCCTGTTTCAATATTCAGAACTGAAAAAACTGGTAATAGGGTACTTAAAATACTGTATGGGAGTACTGAATTCAGTATTTACTGAGTATTTTCTAGCGACAAATTACTAAATATTTCCACGCAAGTATCTGTAAAAGTACTCAAAAATACTTACAAGTATTTAAGTACTTTAGAGTACATCAGTAGTGTCTTATTTGAAACTTGAATTCAAACGTCAAAGTTCAAATTTCAAATGACTACTACCGTGCACACATGTCTGCCTTCACCTTCAGTTTGGGAGAGAATAGTGATTTGAAATTTGAAGTTTGAATTCAAGTTTCAAGTATGACATATATGAAGTACATCGGACATACCGGTAGCAGGGTACTTTGAGGGTACCTTGACTTCAGTACATTCTCTAGGGTCTCACCCATGTATATTAGGGTATTGAGACCTTCAATTACCCGAACTTTCAGCCATGCTGCTCATGGTGTCTGTAAACGTGGGAGATTTCTGATGGAAGTACTCATATGATTGAACAAAAATCTATCTATACATACGCATATAAACAATAGAACCTTTAACGCTGTGGCTCTCTCCGTTTCGATTAATAATCTTTTGATTTAATATCAAACGACCGGATCAAAGTGCTGATGGTAAATCCTCTCGTGAGACAACAATCAAATCACCATTCATCTTACTTTTAAACAAAATGAAGACATTTAATTGACCAGTACTATCAGCTCGTTGAATAGATTTCGGTAGATTGGTTGATGTCATTTAATAAATCTAAAAGATTGAAAAAAATATAAATGGCTTCAATTCGGAATCGATCAATTCTAAATTATCGTAAATAAAACTTTCCAAGAACAAAATAAACAAGACTGTTTATCAATCACGTCATATATGCATGTAACGCTCAGTAGTGTCTTATTTGAAACTTGAATTCAAATTTCAAACTTCAAATTAAGGAATAGTAATTTGAAATTTGTTTACGAAAAAGGTCAATGAACAGCGAACGCTTACAAAGAGAAAACGTCTGTCGAGTGAAGCAAATCCCGATGAAGTTCTAAGTGAAGAAGATTTAAAATCATCGATTGTGCAAGCTATTCAACGTTGGTGCACAGATAATGAAGAATTACTAGGTCTTGGCGAATTCTGCTTTCGAGAAAACGAGCATTACACAATCACATCAATCGATACGGAGCAGGCTTCTATTACGTGTAAATGCAATGAAAAGATTCGTTTGTTAAAATATCGAGGAAAATTTCAACTCTCCAATTATTATCGGCATTACAAGTCTTCTAATTGTTCTATATTAAAGCGATTGAGAAAATCTCAAAGTGAAAAAGAAAATTCTCGCTTTTTATCTACAATTGCTGCTCTTCCGCCGGCAAACGCAAGAGCATTACTACTATCATCTACTCAAAGTGCAATACTACCAAATCAATCAGATATTCAATCTACTCCGACCACACACTTATCATATCAAACAACGAATAAACGCCGTTTCAACAAAATGAGTAATGATGGGAATGATCTCGAATCGAAATCAAAACAAAAGAAATTTTGAACTTATATTATTTCAATTTTTATTCTATGTAGAAATCTTTCGCACCGCTGTTTTCGTTTTGAGTATTTATCGAAGAAAAACTAACGGAATGGAACGGAAACATGTATTACATCTTTAAAATAAACCAGAATTTAATTGTCATTTGAAATAAATTGTGATCCTGCGCGGTATCCATAAGTTTTCAAAAATGAAAATGTTTAGTTTGTATTTCGTGGAATTGTATTCGACGCGTGCTGTCGAACAAAAACCTAATATACAAAACCGTTATATAGGGAACAAACTTTACCTAGAGAAGTCGAAGTCGGTATTTTTCAACTTATTATATAACATACGTATATGTTTCTTCATCTGATAGAAAATTAATTTACTTTTACTAAGTCAATGAATATGAATCTTGCTCGTAATTACCGGTTTATTCGACCACGTGTGATTTGGAGCTTCTCTTATTGCCGTGATCGTAATGAGGAATTTTAATGACACAGGCCACTACATGCGAATCTTAAAACTAAAGTTCTCACGAGACTTTCCCCTCACATTGCCTCTGAGTATCGCCGTCTATGAAAAAATAACTCATTTGAATATTGACTATATTCGTACGTATATATTAACAGAAAAATTTAAAACTACATATAAAAATGAAAACCTTCGTTCTATCATATCGAGAATTATGTAAGCTACAAAATGATATAAAGATATTAAAGAAATATTGATGATTCCTTTATATAGATCGCTGAATACTGATTAGAAAAGACAGTAACCATTTTGTCCTATATCACGTTCTCCGTTTTTTTTAGTATACATGTGGCAAGGATCGATGTATGAATAGATCAGGGTTGCCAAATCCAAAATTTAAAAATCAGTAGTTTTTTACGAAAAATCAGGAATTTATCAGGAGAATTTTTTTCAAAAATCAGTAGAAAAATCAGGGAGTTTTCTTTTTGGGATTTACGAAGTAAATGAGCGTCTTTCGAATGAAATCAATCATTTTATTCCAATTCTACGTCTCGAAAACACGGATATGCATATCATCTTTTTTCTAAAAATTAATCGAAATATTTTTTGTCAAAGACGCACTCATAAGATCAAATCATTTTGTGAATTTCGATCAAATTAAGTTCTTTCAATACACAAACTTGTAGTCTTGCTAGTTTTGTGAACCGCTCGAAAACAACCATATTTAGCAAATCTATTTTTGATTCCAATTAAAGATCACTATATTCTCTTCAGAAAAAAAAACAAACAGAAATCTACTCATGAGTATACATAGATAGGTAGGTACATATGCAATCTTTTCTCAAGAACAATTAAGTTTATTTAAAAGAAATACTTTGTGTTTGTAAAACATTCATTTTATC
>Ga0209960_1003007_pt1 | contig 15467 bp, 12 predicted proteins | sample ThiBiot_500_plan_2_FD_183947 | JGI IMG/M metagenome (GOLD analysis project Ga0209960, IMG submission 183947) | Wastewater bioreactor microbial communities from Cape Town, South Africa - Thiocy_expt_500_plan (SPAdes) | ecosystem: Engineered > Bioreactor > Thiocyanate-remediating >...
AGAAAAAGGAAAAGAAAAAAAAAAAAAAAGAAAAAAAAGAGAAAAAAATTACTTTTTTTCCAATTTTGGAGGTAAAGAAAATGTAATTTGAATATCCGATTCTTCGACTCCAAGAGAATAGCTTCGTACAACTCTTCTACTAGAATCTTCAGATTCATCATTTGGAGCTGGAGCTGGAGTTTGAGATTGAGTTCGAGTTCTAGGAATATCAAAGGGAGATGGAACATCTTCGATATTGTCTACATTTGTAACATCCAATTCACTTCTATCTGTTAATTTTTTTTTTTTCAAGATTTCAATTTAAACATTCAAGTAATTTTACAAACAAATAATTTTTCTCATTACTTTTCTTTAAACTTGTCTTTGATTTTAACATCCATGATAAACGGCTTCTTCTCTTTGCTTTTTCTTCGGCTTTTTCTTCATGTTTAACATCGGCTAATTGATTTTAAATAAAATATTTTTGTTAGTTTGATTTAATATTAAAAGTTTAAAAGATGTTTAATAACCTCGATTTTTATGTGCTGGTTTTCCTGTAAATTTTCTACCAAAATCTATCAAGAAAAAAGAAAGGAAAATAGTTAGAGTTTAGTTTTGATATCAATTTGATTGATTATTTTGATTGATTGTTTGTTTTCTCATTTTTCATTTTCTTATTTGAATAGAAAATAAAGATGAACCTCTCATAAATTTTTGAAAGCTTTCTTTTCTTGTTGGAGATCCTACTTCTGAATCTTGTTTAATCAACTTCTCTTTTCCTTTCTCCTTCTCTATTTCTTTTATTTCTGGGTCATGTTTAACCTCTTTCTCTTTCCCCTTCTCTGGTTCGTTTTCCATTTATTCAAAAGTTTATAGCAAAACACTCTATTAGCAAAATTTAAAAAAATTAGAATATATGTAATGAATAAAAAGTAATAAATTGGGGTTCAACTATAGTTATTGTCAATGAGGTTCTTATAAAGAAAAATTTAAAATTGGGAGTGAAATTAATATCAATTCAAATAAAATGAAATATTATGATGGTATATATATATCATTTTATAGGTCTAACTCTAAATTCTAATCTATTCTTATATTATCTTGTATCATCTTGTATTATCATTTGATATCTTTGGTTCTTAAATAATAAATGAGTTTATTTATGATTGAGGGGGCAAAACTGAAATCCTTTTATTTCTCACAACTTTACATTTAATAATTGGATTAAAATTATATAAGGTTTTTAAAATATAAAAGATATAAAATATCAAGTAAAATTATAAGTATTGGATCTTAACAAGGAATGAATTCAATAGTGAATGTCATAATGATCATAATTGGAGCTATAATAACAATAAGTAATAAATAAGAAATAAAGTAAATAAATTTTGACTTTCATGAAACTAATTCAATTAGCAATTATAATTGTTCTTTCGTGATAATAGTTTGGAATAATAGTTATAACATTGTTAATAGTCATAATAAGAGTCATAACTTAGTTAATAATAAGAGTTGGAACAATAAATAACTCTTAATAATAAGGTCAAGTTTCGTCCATTTCATACAAAATAATAGCAAAAATATAAATTATAATCTATCCAACCTTATTTATTCTTCATACAAATAGAAATTCATAATAATAATAATAATATACTGAGAGTAAGTAATTCGAATTGTTACAATTACAATAGTTGACTTAGTTATACAAACTCATAATAGTTATAACACTAATAATTACAAAACAAGAACAATATTGAACCCATTCAATAAATAAATAATGAACAAAATGGATCAAAAAAAAAAGAATACAAAGGAAGCAATCATTGAATTGGTTATAATGATCAATAGTGTGATTGTATAAGTTGGAAGTAGAATACGTTATAGTTTGGGGTCGTTGGAGTTATAAGTTATAGTTATAATATGTTGTTGTTCTAAATAAGTTGTTTAATTAATTGAAATTTTCTGTTTCTGGGGAACAGGAACCAATTATAAAAATAAAAAAAACATGGCGAACAAAATTGAAAAAAGAAAAATGGTGGAAAAAGTGGAGAAAAGAACAATAAAATTGTCAAAGAACAATCAAAAAGCAATTAATTACAATGATTTTGCTTTTAAAATTCTAAAACCTTTTTTTTTTTTTGATTTCTTAATTATTCTAAAAACCTTTTTTGAATGATTGACCTTTTTGAACTTTATTTGATGATTGTTTTTTTTTTTTTTTTTTTTTTTTTTTGATTTTAGTTAGTATTTTTGTTGGGAAATCGTGTAATAACAATAATGGGAATCTGAAGTTTGTTTGATGTTGAATGATTGTTTGTTGAGATCGTTTGATTTGATTCAATTTAATTTTTGTTTTTTCAACCTTTTTTTTGGAGGTTATTATTACAATTGATGAATTTATTTTTATTACTTTGGAAAAAATCAGAAAAAAGTTACATTTGATTGATTGATTTGTTGAATTGAAGTTTTTTGATATGATTTGTTTATTTATTCAATTTATCCTTTTGGTGTTGAGTTCAACTTTTTCTTAAAAATCAAAAAAAATAGAAATAGAATCTAATTTCCCTCAAAAGAAGAAGAAGAAGAAGAAGAAGAAATCAAATAGAAAGGAAAGACACCATTAAGAAATTAATTAATGGAGGAAAGACATCAACCTCATAATTCCTTTAGAAATTCTCATAAAGATGAAAATAACTCAATAAATGGAAATGAACGTGAATTAGAAATGCATCTTGGAATAAGAAATGAGAATGAAACAGAAAATGATATTCATTCATTACAAACAATTTCACATTTTGAGAGACAAGATAATTCTCGATCATCATTAATATTTCAACTCCAATCACCATCACAATCATCTTTTCAAGTATTTCAACATTTCGAAAATTCAAGTTCAAATATTAACTCAACTTCAACTTCAAATTCAACATCAAATTCATCAAAATCTAGTTCCGGTTCAATTTTAAATTCAATTCCAATTTCAGATTTAATTTCAAGTAATAACTCTCAAATTCAAACTCAAAGCCAAACTCATAATCCTCTTAAAATTGAAAATCTAAACAATCAAGATGAATCTCAAATATATTTACAACCTCGAAATCATTTTCAAATAGAATTAATTCATCCTCAAAATGAAACTCAAACACATGAACATCAATTTCAACTTCATGAACAAGAAGAAGAAGTCGGAGAGCAACATGAAGATATTGAAGATGTTGAAATGGAAGAAGAGGAAGAGGAACATGATCATCAAGAGGAAGAAGAATTCCATGATGATGATGACGACGATGATGACAATCAAGAGCAAGAAGATTTAGATGAACACCCAATTGGAAATACTAAAAAAGAGTCAAGTCAAGCCAATTTAAAACATCTCATTCATCCAGGATTAAGACCTGAACCAAAATCTGAGGATATTATTAAACAAATTGAGAAATTAAAAACTAAAAGTCATATGAGTTGGCTTGAACCAAATGAAAGAACGATCAGATTTTTTAAAGATCTTGAAATTATGACAAAGCAAGAAAGAGAATTTTATCTATTGATTGCTTTAAAGGAATGTCATAATTATGAGAAGGATAAATCTTCTGATCCAAAAAAGAAGAGAGTTGTGTATAATTATAAGATTCAACCATTTGGAAAAATTTCTAGGGATGCATTTTGTGAAATCTTTGGAATAAGAACAAAACATTTGAAAAATTTACAAATACATTTATTTGAAAAGGATTCAGTTGTTCCTCGTGTTCATGGAAATGTTGGAAAAGTCCCTCAAAATAGAAAATTAAATCAAGATCATCTTGACTTTGCTGAACGATGGGCAAGGGAACTAGCAAGACAAGAAGGTCAATCTGAACAAATTAGAGTTCGAAAAAAAGTTGGATCAAAGACTGAAACTTCGAGAATACAAGTCACATACTTATCCCAATTTTCAAGTTTCGTTCAAATGTATAAAGCCTTTAAAGAAAGTTTTGAGAGAGAATTTATTAATGCCAAATGTTTTGGACCTGAAACTTTGAAAAAAGCTCTTCAAAAAAGTTGTCCTGATATTCGAATTAGAAAAGTTTTGAAAAATTAATTGTATCAATTTGGTTGAAGAAAAGAAAGAAAAAAATTTTTTTTTTGTTTCTTTGGACTTTTGTTTCTGTTTTGAAAGTTGATTCTAATTAATTAACTCTTGATATTGAAGTGATTTAAAGTTCTTTGATCAAATTCATTCCTTTTTTTTTTTTTTTTTCATTCCCCACAAATATTGTTTTGGATAAAAAAAAAAGAATAAAATTTGAAGCTTTGAGAATTTCTATATTTTGATAAGTACAAGATTTTCATTATTTTTTGACATAAAATCGTTTATATGTCTTTGATAAAGAAGGGAGTAATGTTGAAAGGAGGAGAGTATAAAGTGAAAAAAGTGATGGGGCAAGAGCTAATCGAAGTTGTCGATGTAACCATAAAAGAAGATGTTCATCCCATTTTGCTTTACAAAAGACATGCCGTAACTCTTCAACTGAGAGAGTTAATATTTTATCTTTATCTTTGGTCATTAGATTTGTTCTCTTTCCATTTCCTTTATGTTCTTGTTTTAACTTTGTTGAACCTTGGCTTGATTGATGAACTAATAAATACAATCTAAACTGTAACACAACATTAACAGCTCCAGAATAAAGATTTTTTCTAACATTTGACCAACTTTCAAAACCAGCAGGAAACCTTTCCCATTGAATTGTATCATGTGCATCTTCTTCTTGTTGTTGTTTGTGTTCATGTTCTTCTCCTATCAATTCCTCTTCTTCTTCTTCTTCAATGTTTTGGATATCAATATCAATTACAGTCTCTTCTAAAATTTATTTTTATTTGATGTTTTGATGTTATAATATTTTTCTTAATTGATTGGTTATATTTGAGATTACTTGTTTGAAATCTCAAAGAATGATGGTAAAGAAAATAGGTTTTGAAAACAAAAACAAAAAAGAGATAAATTTTTGGAATTAAATGATTGAAATATGGATTTTTTTTTCCCAATTTCTATAATACTTGAGAGAGTAGAAATTGTATGAGATGAATGTTGATCAACACATAATAAACATATTGATAAATTACAATCACCACAAAACAATTCCAATTCTTCTTGTTGATGCATAATTTTGATGATTTGAAGTTGTAACTAAATGATTGAAATACAGATTTTAATTTTAACAAAATAGAAATTTTAATTAACAAATTTTGAATCAGTTTGAACTATAAATTTAAAAGAAAGTATTATTGCAAATGTAAAAAAAATCTTTAAGATCAAAAAAAGGGGGAAAGAGAAAGAGAAAGAAAGAACAACCTGTCGCCATTTTTTTTTTTCTGTTCGCTTTTTTTTTTTTCTGAATCATTTTTCTTCTTTCTTGTTCAGTTTGTTCAGTTCCAACTTCAATTCCTATTCTTAAATTTCAATAAAAGTGCTGAAATCTTCTGAATTTACAAAACACAAAGAAGCTACCTTTTGACTTGTAGATTGTATGTTTTTTTACTTTTATTTATTTTTGAAATTGCATGTCAAAATGGACATGTTGAAATTGTTAGAAAAGCTTTATGCTCGAATTGAAATTGAATCAAGAAAGCAAAAAATAATGGAGGAACATGAATGCAATTGAAATTTCAATTGTAAAGTTATTATTGCTATTAGAACATCCAAGTATCACTATCACAAACAATAATATTATTTCTTCACTTATTCCTTCTTTAAAACAATTTCTTTAAAACAATTTCTTTAAAACAACAAAAAGTTTTAATTTCCTTTGATTCTGTTAATTGCGAAAAAAAAATTAAATAATAGGTCATGCTTGATTTAAAATCAACAAAAATATAACATATCTTACTGATCTTTGATTCTATGAAATAAATAATAGGCGCCTATAATATCTTTGTAAAACATTTGAGAATTCTTTGGTTAGAGAATGGTATCAAGAGAACAAGAGATTGAATTGAAATGTATATTATGTAAAACGCTTTATAGCAAACCAAAGACATTAGGATGTCTTCATTCATTTTGTTTAGAATGTTTAGAAATTTATGTGGAAAGAAATCATTCAAATATTCAATTGAAATGTCCAATTTGTAGAACTCCTTTTCAAATTCAACAAAATCAAAAACAACAATTATCAAACTTACCAACTGATTCTTATCTTCAAAATGCTTTAAATATTCATAATTCCTTGGCAAATTCAATTTCTCAACAACAACAACAAAATAAAAAGAAACAAAAGTTGATGTGTTTGGATGAGAAAAATGAAGCAACTTGTTATTGTTTGAATTGTCAAGATTACTTTTGTGAAACATGCACTCATGTTCATCAAAAAGCCAACATATCAAAAAATCATCAACTTATTCCAATTGATAAAATGGAAGATCAAAATCAAATCAATTTAATTGCAAATTCAAATCATCAAATTTATTGTCAAATTCATCAACAAGAAGAAATCAAATTGTTTTGTGAAGATTGTAATTTATCAATATGTCCATTATGTGTTGATCAACATTCATCTCATAAAATTTCTACTCTCTCAAGTGTTTTGGAATTTGAAAAAAAATCATTAATTGATTCAATTAATCAGGTTAGTTTTTTATTAATCATTTTCTTTTCTTTTCTTTTCTTTGTTTTTCCTTTTATTTTATTTTCCATTTTTTTTCTTAGTCATGATGAGAATATCTCAATTAACTCAAAAATAAAAATAAAAAAGTTGAAACCCCGAGAAAAGGAATTGAAAGAAGGAATAAATAAATGTGAAGAGATAATTAAAGAATTAGAAATCAATTCAACAATAACTCAAACTCAAATTAAAGAATCTTTCAATAAGATTAGAATTAAATTGGAAGAAAAAGAACAAGAATTATTAAATAAATTGGATGAAATTGAGAAATATAAAAAGAAAGAATTGGAAATACAAAAAGAAGAATTGAAATTTGGAATTGAAAGTATTATTGGATCTTGTCAAATGATTCAACATTCTCTTTCTTTATCAAATAATAACAATAACAATACTAAAAATGACATTCAATTACTATCAATGAAGAATTTATATCATTCAAGATTGGATTATTTATCAAATAATAATTGGAAAATTGAACCATGTCATAATCCATTCATTGATTTTTTTAGTTCGAAAAAAGAAGAAGAATCAATTTATTCAAGTATTTCAAATATTGGAATAATAGATTCAAATGAAATTTCAACAGACAAATGTTTAATTTTAAGAAATCAAAATCAAAAAGTCTATAAAAATAGAGAATTTAAATTTCCAATAATTAGTTATTCAAAAGAGGGAAATATAATGAGAAGAGGAGGAAATGTAAATAAATTTGAAATTAAAATTGAAGAAGAATCAAAATTAAATAATAAAAATCAGTCAAATAATGAATGGAAAATTAAAGATTTAAAGAATGGAATGTATGAAGTGAAAATGGAGTTGAAAGATGAAGGAAAATATTTAATATTTGTTCAATTTAATGGAATTGATATCAAGTCTTCACCTTTTCAAGTTGAAGTATTTTCAAAATTGAAACAAAGAAATTATCATGAAGTAAATCACCCAAAATTAACATTTGGATCCAAAGGAAATAAAAAAGGTCAATTTGATGGCCCAAGTGGAATAACAATTAATTCAAATGGAAATATTTATGTTTGTGATACAAGTAATAGTAGAATTCAAATATTTGATTCAGAAGGAAATTTTATTTCAACATTTGGATTAGAAGGAAATGAAAATGGTCAATTTAGTTGTCCATTTGGAATAACAATTAATTCAAAAGGAAATATTATTGTGAGTGATACATATAATCACAGAATTCAAATATTTGATTCAGAAGGAAATTTTATTTTAACATTTGGAACAAAAGGAAAAGGAAATGGTCAATTTCATCGTCCACTTGGATTAGCAATTGATTCAAGTGATAACATTCTTATATGTGATAATGAAAATAACAGAATTCAAATATTTGATTCAGAAGGGAACTTTATTTCAAGATTTGGATCAAAAGGAGATAAAAATGGTCAATTTAATTATCCATTTGGAATAACAATCAATTCAAAAGGAAATATTATTGTGAGTGATACATATAATCACAGAATTCAAATATTTGATTCAAAAGGGAACTTTATTTCAAGATTTGGATCAAATGGAATTGGAAATGGTCAATTTGGGAATGCATATGGAGTATGTGTTGATTTGAATGAGAATATTCTTGTTTGTGATTACATTAATAGAATTCAAATATTTAATTCAGAAGGGGAATATATGACACAATTCAAAGTTAAATATCCAACAAATATCACCATTGATCCAACAACACAAAATATCATTGTTTGTAGTGATGAACATAAAATTTCAATTTATTGACATCAAAATTATGTATTTCAAAAATGTACTTATATTTTATTAAACAACTGATCAACAAAAGTTTCTTTTTCTTTCTTTGGATCTGACTTTCAAAGTTTCCATTTAAAGTTTTCAATCCTTTTTTTTATCATTAACTTAGCATTAAGAGTGCAAGATCAAAATTATTACTATTCAAGTTTCAATCCTCATTGATTTGTGGTTGCAGTTTGGTCCTCGAAATTTTTCATTAAAGAAATCTATCAAGAATTGTTCAATCAACCATTTTTCCAAAAAAAAGTTTCTTTGTCCTGGCTTATTCTTCAAAATTATCAACTTAACAAAAGGATCATCATAAAGTATGAAGCAAAGTCGGGTTATTATAAGAGTTTCCATTTTTGATTTTATGTGCATTCTTAAAATGAATTTGTATCATTGAAACCATTTCAACCAAGAGACTACTTGAGGATATGTAAATAAAAAGAATTTGAAAATTGATCCAAATTCATCTTATCATGGGTGCTTATCATCTAAGTGGTGTGATTTTCTGGACTTAAAAGATATGTTGAATCTTCATTGATGATATGTTAAAGTACAATTTCTTTTAGAGATACATTTTATTGCTTGTAGTCATAATTTTGACAATAAAACATGATAAGCTACTATCGAACTATCTTTAAGAACAAAACGTGGTGAACGACACTTTAGACTTTGTTTTCTCTCTCAAAGCAGTTGTTTCATAGCTCCAAATTGATCTCATCAATTGAAATGATTAACAGGTTATTCCAAACTACATTTCTCCTTGTTTTTCATTTTCTCATTTTCTTATCTTAAAGTTTCATCCATTTCCTTTCAATTAAAAAAGAGTTAGAGTCATTGTTCAATTGAAGAAGTAGATAGATTGATTTTTTTTCTGTGTTTGCGATTTAATTATTTCAAGTTTGATATTCTGGCTAAAATTGATTTTTACAAAGTGATTCCATTTAAACTGACTTATTTCTAATGAAAAAAAGTGGCAATGAGTTTAAAGTCTTTCATTTTCTTTAAATAAAGAAGAGGGAATGTTCAGTTGTTTATAAATTTTTATTTTTTTTTCACATTTTATTTTTTTTTGTGATTCAAATTAATATCAATTTTTTCTTTTCTTCTTTTCTTTTTGAATTCGTTTTGAAACAAAATTCAATTTTTTCGACTTTTGAACAGAAATTAGTTTAAAATATAATGGGATTCCTTTTATTTTTTGAAATAAAATATGTTTATGTTTATTTAAAGAATTGTAAATTTAGAGTTTGGAAAGGATTGTTTTAGAAATAGGGTTTGTTTAGGTTTCAAAAGAGGGAATGAAGAAAGGAAAGAAAGAAAAAAAACCTCCATGTTTATTTTGTTTATTATGTCTAATTCTTTCATTTTTATTGGTGGGCTTGGGTTTTCTGCTCCAATCAAAGGGAAATAATTTTTTAAAAAGGAAATAAATTGAAGTGGCAGAAAAGCGAAAAAAAAAAAAAAATATATTTATAGTGTTTGTTGAGAAAAAAAAAAAAAAAAATGGATGCCGCATCGATTCGCCAAAGTATCCAGTCCAGTTCCTTCAACAATCAGAACAACAACATTAACAGTCTTATTAATGTTAACCCTAATCTCACATCTATTGGACTGACCAAACCAAACTCTTCTACTCCATCTCCCTTGAGCTCATCATCAACTTCAGTTAATGGAAAGGAAAAAGAGGAGGAGAAAGAAAAAGAAAAAGAGAAGGAGAAGGAGAAGGAAAAGGAAAAGGAAAAAGAGAAAGCTAGAGTCCCAACACCACATGAAAAGGAACTTGAAAGGATTAATTTTGAGTTGAAGAAGAAGTTAAGATCTGTTGTTGAGGTATCTTTTTTTTTTTTTTTTGAATATGCATAATTTATTTATTTATCTATTTTATTTATTTTGATTTTGGAAAACACAAAAAACAAATGTAGGATCGAAGAAGATTAGCATTTAAACTTAGAGAAACAAAGAAGAAAGCATCTATTTTACAAAGAGAAAAAAGAATATTATTAGAGAGATTATCAAAATATCTTGAAAGTGATTCATTCGATTCTTCATCTTCAGATTCAAATGATAGTGATTCCAGTGTTCAATCAGATGCAAGTGCAAATTCAGTTCAAAGTGTTTTAAGTGAAGAAAGTGTTTCAAGTCAACTTAGTTCTAAATATCCAAGTAAGATTCGCATTATTCAATTTTTTTTTCCCACAAAAAGTTATTACTCACATTTATTTATTTATTTATTTATTTATTTATTTATTGATTTATTTACATTTGTTTAATTAATTAAACTCAAATTCAAATAGAAATTGATAAATTTATGGAGAGAGAAAGAGAAAAAGAGAAAGAAAAAGCAAAAGAAGAAAAGGAAAAAGAAAAAGAAAAAAATAAAGGATCCCAATCAACTCAAAAACATGTTCGTGAATTACCTCCAATTTCACTCGATTCAGAAGGGAAACCAATTTTACCAATGAAGTTAGGAGTCATGACTTTGAAAAGTTTAGGATCTGTTGTTTATGATAATCCTGCTTTTCATTCAGCAAGATATATTTGGCCAGATGGATTTGAAATCTCAAGAATTTATGCATCTATGAAACATACAGATAAAATGACTTCTTATTTATGTAGGATAAAAAATATAGATGGAGCACCTCGTGTAACCTTTTTTTATTTCATTTCATTTCAAATTTAGTTTCTCCATAATTGATTATTTTCTTTCTTTTCTTTTCTTTTTTTTTTATATCTTTTTTTAAAAAAGTTTGAAATAACACCAGAGGATGACCCAACAATGACCATTAGTTCTCAATCTGCTACAGGTAAATAGACATTCAAATTCCAGTTTTTCAAAACTAATTAAATTGAAATTAAATTAAAATTAAATTAAAATTAAAAGGTGCATGGACAGCTGTATTAAAGGAAGCAAATAGAATTAGGAATAGAGAAAGCACAAATTCTGCATCAGGTCCTGATTACTTTGGGTTTTCACATCCTGTTATTATCAAACTAATTCAAGATTTACCGAATGCTTCAAAATGTACAAAATATGTTTGGCAGGCTAGGATTTCTATTCTTTATTTATTCATATTCATTTTAATTTTAATTTCATTTTTTAAAAAAAAAAATTTAGGAATTTGTTCCAGCACCTCCTCCATCAAAGAAACGTCCTCGATCAAGAGGTGATAAAGTAGATTCTGTTGAAGAAATTTCGAATGATCAAATGGAAGAAGATATAGAATTAAATGTTGATGATTAAATGTACACAATATATTAGATTTTTTTTGATAGTATTAATATTTTTGAAAAAAGGAAGAAAAAAAGGAAAATAATTTAATCATTGCATTACTATTAACAAAAAAAAAATTTTAATACAAAAATGGTTGTTTTTTTTTCTTTCTATTCTCTGAGGCCAATGATACTAATGACTCCTTTATGGTCTGAAATATACATTTCGTTCCCACTTAAAGAAAAATTTGAATTTAATTGATATCAAAAAAAAAAATCAAAAGTAAGAAAAAAATAAACTTGTAATCAAAAGGTTCATCCCCGAATAGATAAGTATTACAAATAAAGGTTTTCTGATTCAAATTTCGAAAAAGAATTCTATCTGGTCGACTAGGATCTTCATTTTTAAAGTTACTAAAAGTATTTCCTAATCTTTGAGTGATTATTTTAATTTATTTTTAAGTGGTATGAAAAAAAAATTAATGAATTAGAAGAGTACTTTTGTTTATGAATATACTCCCAAGAATCCAGAAATAAGTTATTTTCATGATTTTTTCTATCAATCAATTTTGTAACAAAAGAGCAAGGATTATAAGAACTTGATAGAAAAGATCCTAATTTCGTGGTTAAAAAATCCATAGGCCTTTTAAATTTTGATTTTCATTTTCATTGTGAATAATGTTATTTTTTCTTCTTTTTTAAAAAAGTAAAGTGAGAAATGAAAATGAGAAATAATACCATTCAAAATCAAAGTAAGTGTTAAAATCACCCAATAAAACTTGTGGGATTTCACTTGGAAATGAATTTGTGATTTCCAATAATTGTTTTGCAGAGTTACATTGTTCTACATCAATAAATGTTAAATGTGTATTAAAAATGTTGATTGCTCCAAAATTAGGGACATCAATTGTAACTTGTTGACAGATCCTACTTTCTTGAGCAATATTTTTGATATTCTCTGTATCTGGTTTCAGAGTAAAACTATTTGTTTTGGAGATAGGGTATTTGGAAAGAATCTATTGGAAAAAAAAAAGAGAAATATTTTAGTTATTATTATTATTATTATTATTAAAAGAATCAAAGAAAGAATCAAGAAGAAAGATAAAAATTTACTCCAATCCCTTCTTCACTTCCAATTTCTTCATTCCTTACTTTGTCATACTGACTGAAAGGATAAATATGTGATAAACGTTTTGCTAATTGATCAATCTGAAGCACATTATCATCTTTTCTAATCTCTTGAAATCCAATAACATCAGGTAGATGTCTTTCTAATTGTTTAACAATATTCTCCATTCTTAATTTCCAAGGTTCACGAATATTCCATAAGTTCAAAGTTGCAACTTTTAATTGTTGATTAGGACACTTTAAATCAGTCTTCTCATTGAATCCAACACCTTTCTTCTCAAGTACTAATCTTTTAACTTGATTTGCTGAAAACTTAAACTTTGATAATAGATATTCCACAACATCATCGTCTGTAGATACTTCTTTAACATCTTGACTTTCAATTTCTTTTCGAATAATTTCAATTTCTTCATTTCTATTCTTCTTCAATACTATTTCTGAAAGAGATCCTAATGTCTCATTTAATCTCTGTTCAATATTATCTAAAGTAGTTTTCAACGCTAAGTACTTCCTTTTATAAAACTCATTTACTTCCTCTTCATCCTTCGTTGGATCCTGCAGTAAACTTGCAAGAAGTATTGAAACCAAGAGGAATCCAAATATCAATAAGAGAATTGAATGAATCCTCATTTGAATTGTATTGAATTAAATTGACTCTCACAATTTACAGAATTGACTTGAAAGTGTATTGAGGCAGTTATTGTATTTTTGCAAGCTCCTGAGTTTCACTGATATCAAGCGCACAAGTTAACAGTTTATACGCTGACTTCGACTTCTATCTCATCCAAATAATTGTAAATTGTGATTGAATCAGTGTCCAATCGAAAGTAAATAAATACAAGTAATAGTACTGTCTTTAACTTGAGGAATTAAAGTCAAATATTAATTAATTATTTCTTATTTTTTTCTTATTTATTCTCTCAATAGAAGCTTTAGTAACAAATGGAACCATTAGAAGAAGAACAACTCTTTTCGGCTTGTGAAGAGGGAAATGTTGAAGAAGTCAAACAATTACTGAATAACAACTCACAGAAGAACCTTCAAATTGATTCATCTAGTCTTCATGTTGCTTGTGAAAAAGGACATATTGAAATTGTTAAATTATTACTAAATAATGAACGAGTTGAAATCAATAAAGCAAATCAATGGAATCATGATACACCCTTTTATATTGCTTGTGAAAATGGTCACATTGAAATTGTGAAATTATTATTAAACGACGAAACATTTGATATCAATAAAGATTATAGAGGGATAACACCTCTTTGGATTGCTTGTGCTTTTGGACCTATTGAAATTGTGAACTTATTATTAAGTGATGAAAGAATTGATATCAATAAAGCAAATAATTATGAAACATCACCACTTTGGATTGCTTGTGAAAATAGACATATTGAAATCGTTAAGTTATTATTAAACGATGAAAGAATTGATGTTAATAAACCAAATAAACTTGGTTGGACACCTCTTTGGATTGCTTGTCTTCGAGGATATATTGAAATTGTGAACTTATTGTTAAACAGCCAAAGAGTTGATATAAACAAAGCAGATGCGAAGGGAGAAACACCTTTTTGGATTGCTTGTGGAAAAGGATATCTTGAAATTGTGAAGTTATTATTAAATGATAAAAGAATTGATACCAATAATGCAAATAACTCTGGTCAAACACCTTTTTATAATGCTTGTAAGAATGAACATATTGAAATTGTTAAGTTATTATTAAATGATGAAAGAGTTGATATCAATAATGCAAATAAATATGAGAGTCCTCTTTTTATTGCTTATCATAATGAATACACTGAAATTGTGGAATATATATTAGCAAATGGAAGAGATGTAAACTTAGATCGCCGACTTAAAGACAGGATTGTAAGAGAAAGAGAACATATAAACCAAAGGAAGTTGGAAAGTAAAGAAAAGTATAGAAAGATCGTCTATATTGTTAAATTATTAGAGTCATTTGAAAGTAACCCGTATGAAACAAGAACAAAGTTGAAAATTAAAATTGGATCAACTGGTAAATATTTATGAATTTAAATTCTATTTCATTTCAAAAATAATTCTTTAATTAATTGATTCAATTATTAACAGTTGCAGCATTTCATTTCGTGATGATGGTTCTTCTTTCAGATGGTTATTTGAAATTCAAAACTTAATTAATTCAAAAACCACTTTCTAATTTTCTGAAGTCAAGGTTAGAATTTTTTTTTCTTCTGAAATTGTGGGATCAAAAAATGATATTGATACATTCTAGTTCTCTTTCTTTTGAAATATTGTTAACAACAAGCCCTTTAAATGTTATCATTATTTGTCTTCAGGATCAAAAAGCAGAAGAATTCAAGTCAAATTCCTATATATTTTGAAATTGGTCAATAAATTAGCATGTTGAACAGAATTTGACTTGAATCTTTCTAACTTTTCCTTTAATCGTTAGTTTTTTTCTCCTTCAAAATATCAGAATATATATATATGATCTTTCTAACGACTAATCAGTTATAAAGGTTTGATATCATGAAATGCTTTTATAAAATATAAGATATTTGTCTTCAAGGATTGAAAAAATTTGAAAAGGATTCAAGTCAAATAATTCAAAGTGGATAAAAAAAAAAAATGGTGAAAAACAGCATGGGGAAGGTGAACCCTTCTCAAGAAAGGCTATTCTCTGCCTTTCTAACCGGCTCTTCACTTAACTGGACCCTGCAAGAGATTGCAGAGGAAATTACAACTCAACCTGGAGTAATTCATGCGATTGAG
>Ga0209960_1003009_pt1 | contig 15464 bp, 21 predicted proteins | sample ThiBiot_500_plan_2_FD_183947 | JGI IMG/M metagenome (GOLD analysis project Ga0209960, IMG submission 183947) | Wastewater bioreactor microbial communities from Cape Town, South Africa - Thiocy_expt_500_plan (SPAdes) | ecosystem: Engineered > Bioreactor > Thiocyanate-remediating >...
TTTTAATTTTTTCTGCAAAGCCACTTTTTAATCTCGCTCAAATCACAACGCATAACTAATTATTTTTTTATTATCAAAAAAAGAAAAAGAACTCTTTCATCTTATTTGATTTTTAACACATAATTATTTTTGGTTTTTAAAATCAACTAATTTTTTTTTATTATCTTTTATTATCTTTTATTAAAATCTTTTTTTTTTTTCCTCTTCTTCTTCGTTTTGAAGTAACCCACTCCAACAGTTTTTAGTGCACCAAGAGCACTGAACAAGAATCAAACATAACACTTACATGCATTTTAGTAAAAAACCTCAAAATTTATTACGCATTAAACCCTTGGGGAGACAGAAATCATACTTAGCTGACTTTGTAAGAACCTTTCCTTTCTTTTTTTTTAAAAAAATCGATTTTTTTCAAATCCGATTTGGATTACTGACAACAAAATTCCTTTTTTCTTTTTCTTTTTATAAAAGATCATAAACGCTTAAAATGGCTGTAAACATCAACAGAGGAGTCGACGATGCTTTTTATCGTTACAAAATGCCAAAACTTCTTTCCAAAGTAATTTTTTATTATTTCTTTTTTTTTTTATAATGAAGCATTAAACATTTTTTTAACTTTAACTTTTTATTTTTCAGATTGAAGGAAAAGGTAATGGAATCAAAACTGTTATTCCTAATATGGAAGATATTGCTAAGTCTTTAAGTCGTCCAGCTGAATGTAATGTTTTTTTAATTCTTCTTCCTTCCTTCCTTCATCAAATTAATTAAACTCATTTTTTTTATACTTTTACTTTAGACCCAACAAAATTCTTTGGATTTGAACTTGGTGCTCAAACTATTATGGATGACAAAAATTCACGTTATATTGTTAATGGTGCTCATGATTCAGCTAAACTTGCTGAACTTCTTGACATTTTTATCAAAAAATATGTTCTTTGTGCTTCTTGCGGTAACCCTGAAACTGACATTGTAAGTTTCTATCTTTCTTTTTTTTTTGTTCCCCCTTTTTTAAAAAAAAGAGAAAGTAGTTCACCCACTTAATTCTCCTTTTGTTTCTTTTTTTTCTTTTTGAAAATATTAGCTTTTGAAAGGAAACAAGAAAGAAAAAGATATTTATTTGACATGCAAAGCTTGTGGAAAAACTAATATTGTTGATATGAGTCATAAATTCTGTGGCTACATCCAAAAGAATCCTCCAAATGGCCATGCTACACCAGTTAAAAGTAAAAGAGAAGAAAAAAGAAAAAATGGAAAGAAAAGTAAAAAAGAAGGAGGAAGCTCAGGAGATGGTACTTATTATTTTTAATATTTTTTTTTCCTTTCTTCTTTTTGACTGTTATATTTTACTCATTTTCTTTTTTCTTCTCTCTTCTCTCTTATTAGATGAACCTCTTGAAGAAGCTGGAAACAGTGATGATGTTCTTGTTGAAACCTCTGAAACAAATGAAGTTTCTGATGTTACTGAAGAGTAATTTATTATTATTAAAATTTTCCTTTTGATATTCTGTTCCCCTTATATTAATTCATTTTTCTTTTTTTTTTTCTCATTGTATTTTATCAGTGTTTCCAAATTGGAAGTCAAAGGTTCTTTCTTCTTCTTCTTCGAATAAATCAATTTTCTTTTTCTAAAACAAAAAATATTCAAATAGAGGATCCTGCTGAACTTTTTGCAAAATTTATGACTGAGAAACCAAACTCAACAGCACTCGAATTGGCTTTAGAAGCAAACAAACTTGATCTTAATGAAGAATTAGTAATTTTTTTTTTTTCTTTTTTCTTTTTTGTTCCTTTTTTAATTTTTTTCATCATAAAAAGTCTGCTGCTGTTCTTATCCAAGTTCTCTTTGAAGCAAGTGTTGCCCCCCAAGTTGTTAAACACAAAAAACTTCTTCAAGAATTCCTCAAAAGTGAAAAAGCTAAAAAAGGTGCCCTTGGTGGAATTGAACGTCTTGTTGGTGTTACAAAACCTGAATTGCTTCCCAAAATTTCACAAATCTTGAAGGTGAAACTTCTTTTTTTTTTTTTTTTTGATTTTTTGAAAAAAAAATTTTTTTTTTTTTTTTTAGATTTTTTATGATAATGACATTTTTGAGGAAGAAGATATTATTTCTTGGGCTGAAAAACCTCCCTCAAAGAAATATGTTGGAAACAAAGAACTTTCACAAAAAGTTAAAGATTCTGCACAAACCCTCGTTGAATGGCTTAAGTAAGCTTTTTTTCTTCTTCTTCTTCTCATCTTTGATTTATTTTCTTTTCTCAAAATTCCTTTTTTTTTTTTTTTCAATTAATAGAAATGCTGAGGAAGAGAGTGATGAAGAATAATTTTTTCACCTCCAAACACAAAAAATCAAGAATCAAGACCAAACATTAGTTTTCTTGTTTTAAAGAATGAATAAATTTTTTTCAAATGTTTATTGAAACTTTTCTTCACTTTTTTTTTGAAGTAATCAAAAATAAATCATTTTATTGATGCATCAAGTTGACTTTCTTCATTATTTCATAATTGCTGTTCACTTCATTCATTGATTGAATCATTCACAAATGACTTATTCAATAATGATATTTATAAAAGAGATCGAAAAGGAGTTTTCTTGGAAACTTGATTATTCCTCCAATCAAACCATAGTAATGTGCAAACTAAAAAGGGAACACATTTCTATAAAACTCCCATCAACTTGTGACATTCTCAACCAATAAAAATTTTTATTTTTTATTTTTGTAATTTTTTTTTTTTTTTTTTTTTTGCTTTTCCCTTTGAATTTGAAAAACAATAATAAACAAACAAAAAAAAAAGCATCCAACAACCCATCCAAACATCCATCCATCCATTCTAATTCCAATCCATCCGTCTTGTGTATTGTTTGCTGTAACCATCCATCATGACAGATAAATCAAAGGTCATCGTATGTGACAATGGAACTGGGGTATGTGTTTTTTTTTATTTTTCAATTTTTTTGATATTTGTGTTTATTATATTTATTATTTATTATTTATTATTTATGTGTTTGTTTTGATTTGAGGATTTTAGTGATTTTTTTGATGATTTTATGATTTTTATGATGATATTTTGTGATTTTAGTATTGGTTTATTTGTTGAAATAGAAAGGAATCAAGAGATTTCAATTTTGATGTTTTGATCTTTGAATTTTTGTGAAAGATTTAGATTTTTTTGTAAAAGTTTATTTTTGTTTTGATTTTTTTGATTTTATTCTTTATTTTCTTGAAATCTCATTTGATTGAAATCTTATAAAAGGATTTAAACTCAATATTAACAAATTATGTGTTGTTTTATTCAATTCTTCAAGAATTTTTTTCAATTTTTGTGTTTGTGTTTTTATTTTTTGAAGTCAACAAAAATATTTTTAAAAACAAAAATAAAAAAATCAAATAAATCAAATCAAATCAAATCAATCAAGAGATCAAAAAGAAGTAAAGAAAATAAAGAAACCGGTTTCAAAAAACGAAAAAAAAACAAATATGCATTAATAAAAAATGTTCAAAGTTATTTGAAAAACAAAACAAAATAATAGTTAATTAGAAGAATGTTAAAACAAAAACAAATTTTCTTCAAAATAATAATAATAATAAAAATAATAATGCATTATTATAGTTTGTAAAATGCGGTTTTGCAGGAGCAAATTTCCCTCATGCAATTTTCCCTTCTTTGATCGGACGTCCCATTCTTCGTTCTGAAGAAAAAGTTGAAGGTGTTGAGATTAAAGTAATTTTCATTTCATTTCATTTCATTTAAACAATAATTGCTATTTATTTCCAAAATAATAATAATAATAAAACAATGGAAATTTAAAACAGGATATTATGGTTGGTGATGATGCCTCAAAACTTCGTTCAATGCTTCAACTTAGCTACCCCATGGAAAATGGTATTGTTCGTAATTGGGAAGATATGGAACATCTCTGGAGTTACACTTTCTATGATGCCTTGAAAGTTAACCCAAGTGAAACCAAAATTATGCTTACTGAACCCCCAATGAACCCTGTCAAGAACAGAGAAAAAATGCTTGAAACTATGTTTGAAAAATATGGATTCAAAGCTGCTTATGTTGCCATTCAAGCTGTCCTCGTTTTATACGCTCAAGGTAATATTTTATCTTCATTCTTCTCTTAAAGTGAAAAATCTTGCAAATTTCTATTGAAAAATTCTTTGGCTTTCAAAAGAAAAAAAAAAAAACAAACAAACAAAAATCTTGAATATTCTGAAATTAATCATTATTTTTTTTTTTAAAAAAAAGGTTTGTTAACTGGAGTTGTTGTTGACTCTGGAGATGGTGTTACCCACATTGTCCCAGTCTACGAAGGTTTTGCCCTTCCCCATTTGACAAGAAGATTAGATGTTGCAGGAAGAGATGTTACCCGTTATTTGATTAAATTATTGCTTCTTAGAGGTTATACTTTCAACAGAACCGCTGATTTCGAAACTGTTAGACAAATCAAAGAAAAACTTTGTTATGTTGGGTAATTTTTTAATTACTTACATTTTTTCTTTCTTTTTCTTTTTTATTTATTTATTTATTTTAAAAAAACAATTATTACATCTTGTTAGTTATGATCTCGAACTTGAAACTCGTCTCGCTCAAGAAACTACCGTTTTAGTTGAAAACTACACACTTCCAGATGGTAGAGTTATTAAAGTTGGATCTGAAAGATTTGAAGCCCCAGAAGCTTTGTTCCAACCAAATCTTGTTGACGTTGAATCAGTTGGTGTTGCTGAGCAATTATATAATACTATTCAAGCTGCCGATATTGATATTCGTTCTGAATTCTACAAACACATTGTTCTTTCTGGAGGTTCAACTATGTATCCTGGATTACCTTCTCGTTTGGAAAAAGAAATTAAACAACTTTACTTAACAAGAACTCTTCAAGGTGATGTCTCAAGACTTGATGTAAATTTTCTTTTTTTTTTCCCTTCTTTTTTTTTTGTTCTTTCTTTTTCTTTACTTTTTTTTAAAAAAACAACATAAAAATGAAACAAAACTAACAAAAAAAAAAAAAAAAAGAAATTCAAAGTTCGTATTGAAGATCCACCAAGAAGAAAACACATGGTTTTCCTTGGAGGTGCTGTCCTTGCCGATATCATGAAAGACAAAGAAGATTTCTGGGTCACAAAGAAAGAATACCAAGAACTCGGAATTACTCGCGCCATTGCAAAACTTGGATCTGCAAAAGCATAAACAAATTCCTTTGCAATCACTTGTAATTTTTTTTTCCCTTTTCAAAATGATTTAGAAAAGTGTACTTATTTATCTTTTCTTTTTCTTTCTTTTTCTCTCTTTTTCTCTTTTCTATAGATCTATCTATCTTGGTGATGTAAAATAAAAGAACGATTCCCTACTTGCTTTTTTCTTTTTATTTATTCATTTTATTATTATTATTTTTTACAATTTTTCTTTTTTTCAAGGACGAAAACTTTTAATTTGTCTTTGATCAGGATGTTGAAGTTTTTGGTATGCAAGTTCAATCCATTCACAAAGCAATTCACGAGTATCTCGAGGGTCAATGAGTTCCTTTGAAATCAAAACCAAAGTCAATAATGAGATTGTTAATAAAATAGAAACAAAGAAATAAAAAAAATCAAAACCTCAATTCCAAAGACAGTTGCAGTTCTTATTGGGGATCTGATTGCATCAAACTTCTTGAGGAGCTACAATAAAAAGCAAGTTAACAATCAAAGAGAATCAAACACCCTTTGATGTGTGAATTATTATTTTTTCTATTACCTCTTCTTTTGTTACAACTTTGTTTTCCAAATCTCTTTTAAAAGCTGCTTCAATTCCTCCTTCAAGTGGAAGAGAACCCCAATCTCCACTGACCCATCTTTTTATTTTTTTTGATTTCATTAATTTTCAAATTTTTTTTGAATTGTAAAATATCAGAAAATGTTTTATACGCTACTCTATGATCCAGTTCAGCTCGATCTACAAAAGCTGCACCAGCCACTCCAAAAACTCTACGAAGAATCACAGAGAACCTTTTTGTTTCAAAAAAAAAAAAATGTTATTATTATGATATTCAAAGTTGGAAATTTTTAAGTTTCAAAAGAAGGGAATAACCATGGAATAGATGCTTCATAAAGAGCAGCGATTGCAGTTCCTCCTCTTCGAATTGTACTATTATGAGAAACATTATAAGCTTTTGATCAGGGGAAAAAAAAAATCAATTCATTTCAAACCTTGATTGTTCTGCTTCAAGACCAACAGCAAAACCTGGCTAAAGTTTATTTGTTTGTTATTTATTTATTATTTTATTTTAAAAAAACAACAAATTTCTGTAAAGAAAGAAAGAAACCTGATCAACAAGACTAATAACTGGAATATGAAAAGTATTACATAAATCAACATGCCTTCGAAGTTTGTCTATGGTAAAACAAAATCTAATTAAAACAGGAAAAAAAAAGAAGGGAGATAATATCAAGAAAACAAAAAAAAATCATACCACTTGCAAGAGCAGTTAAAACTCCTCCACTGATTTGACAATCACTTGAAACAATTCCAACTGAAAACCCATTTAATCTTGCGAATCCAACAACAATTGTCTTTCCCCAAGTTCTTCCAATTTCAAAAAATGAATTTTTATCGAAAATTAATTCAATTATCCTTCTAATATCATATGTTTGATTCCGTTTTCTAGGGATAATAGATAAAAGTTCCTCTTCTTTTCTTTTAACATCATCTTCAGGATTTATTCTAGGAGGCAACTCCCATGCTAATTTATTATTTTAATATATATTTTCTTTGTTTTTACCTCTTTTTTTTAAAAAAAAGAACCATTTTGTGGTAAATAACTTAAAAATTTTTTTATCTGAATCATTGCATCCTCTTCTGATTCAGCAACATTATCAACTGATCCATTAGTACTATGAATTTTCTATTTTTTAATTTTTAGATTGTTGAAAATAGAGAAAAAAAAAAAATTCAAAATTACAATGCCTCCCAATTCTTCTTTTGATAAATTTTCTTGGGTTGCATAAAATACAATAGGAGGACCTGCAGCAAATAATTGACTTATATCTTTTACCATGACTGAAAAATGACTTAAAACTGCTCTTGCAGCACCAAAACCTACAACTGGTCCAAGAAGGGCAGAAACAATGGGAACTTCACGTAACATTGGAATTTGAGTGTTAAATCCTATGAGAGGTGGAACATAAGTATGTTTTGTATCAAGAAGAGTGGCAACAGATCCACCACCTGATGAGCCATCAAGAAGTCTTATAATTGGAATCCTTAAATCTCGGGAAGTCGCTTCAATATAAGGTTGTTTAAACATATTTGCTCCATCTTGATGTCCTCCTCTAACTGAAAAATCATCACCACCTATAATTACATTTCTTCCATTGATCTTTGCTTTACCTAAAATACAGAGGGAGGGAGAAAAAAAAAAAATCATTCAAATGCAAAGAAAATTTTCAAACAAATACCTCCAATAAAATTTGCTGGAATGAATTCTTTGATATTATTGTCATCATCAAATGTAGCTAATATTGGAAGAAAATTTCAGTAATGGATTAGGATTTCAATAAAATGAAATGAAAAAAAAAAGACCTTTTCCAGTTAAGCTCCCAAATTCTCTAAAAGATCCTTGATCAATTAATAATTGAACTCTTTCTCTAACATTTAACTATTCATTTCATTTTTTTTTTTTGTAAATAAAAAAAAAATGAAAATTGGTTCCTTAGAAAACGAAATATAACTTTTCCAGCTTCTTTTTGTCTTTTTAAACCAGATTCTCCTCCTAGTTTCTTGGAAAGTTTTCTGATCTCATCAATTTGTTTCAGCTCAGGAGTCCAAACTCCATTTCCAAAGTTTTTCTTTGAAGGAAAAAAAAAAAAGAAATTCATTAGAAATAGAAGGAGAAGAGAAAAAGAAGAAAAGTAAGAATAATTACATTTCTTTGTTCCTTTTGAGGGTTTTGTTGTAGATGATTTGAAATTGTAGATATTCTTGATTTTGCACTTGATATTTCTAAGTTTATGGATGATTTATTGCAAAAAAAAAAAAAAAAACAACAACAAGAAAAAAGAATACGAATTGTTGCCAAAATAGTCCCAGCTTGAATAATATCTCCTTTCTTTACAAATATTTTTTTAATAACTCCAGAGGTAGAACTTGAAATTAAATGTTCCATTTTCATTGCATTTACAATAAAAAGACCAAAGGATGTTGAAACTATCTGATTTTCCGTAACACGACATTCAAGGACAACTCCAGAAACTGGACTAATCACTTCTTCAATATTCGATTCTAGAATTTTTTTTTTTTTAAATTCATGATTTAATTTTATTTCATTTCATTGAAAATTTTGGTTTACCTTTTTGATGAACTATTTTATTATTTGCAACATATTCATGACGATATTTTCCATTCAAAAAGAAATTAAGACAGAATTCCTTCTCATTAATTTGTCCAAAGTTCATAATTTTGAAGAAAATCAACTTTCCTTGATGTGTTTTGAGTTTCAATTCATTTCCATTTTTAAGTTGATTATCAAAAGTTTGGTCAACTAGGAAGACTTCTTTGAGTTGTTGAAATCTAAATAACGAAAGTATTAAATGAGAAAAAAAAAAAGAAAGAAACGAAAAGAAATTTAATAAACTTTAATTGATTATGTCCTTGAGCAAGAGTTTGAGCAATATAATTAATCAAAAGAGATTCAATTTCTTGATCTTGATTTCTTGGAAGGTTGTTTCTATCAACTTGATCTAAGAACCTAATTATGAAGGTGATCAATCCATTATCAAAAAAGGAAATCAAAAAAAGGAAATAAATATTACAAGGTTGTGGCTTTGTTTTGAACAAATAATGGATGATTCAAGATAAACTTTAATATTGGAATATTGGTTGTAATTCCTTCAATTCTCAAATTACGAAGTCCTCTTAATAATTTAGAAATAGTTTGTTCAAAAGTAGAAGATTTCCCAATAACTTTAAGGAGTAAAGAATCATAGAATGGTGGTGGAGAATAACCAGTATAAATACAACTATCTAAACGAATTCCATTTCCAAAAATCTTGAAAAAGTAACAATTAAGTACTCTTTTTGAATTTTAAGAATAAAAAAAAGGAAAAGAAAAAAAACCTCTTGGTAATGAGTAATCTCACCTCGATCATCTCCAGGTTCTCTAGTTACTCGACATTGAATTGCAAATCCATTAACAAAAATTTTCTCTTGAAATAAATTAAGCTCGGCCAAAGACGCTAAAAGATAAGCAATTTTATTTTCATTTAAATCTTAATACACTTGTATTTGGTTTCGAAGAAATATTTAAAAAAAAAACAATATATATAAACCAACCTTGAAAAGCAAGTTTAATTTGGGATTGAACAAGATCAATTCCAGTAATTTCTTCAGTGATTGTATGTTCTACCTTTTGTTAAAAAAATTTACATTTGTTATTCATTTATTCAAAGGAAAATATACTTGAATTCTTGGATTCAATTCAATAAAAAAATATTCTTGAGTGCCAATGTCCAATAAAAATTCAACTGTTCCTGCATTTTGATACTTTGATTTTCGAGCAATTTTCAATGAATCAATTGTCATTTTTTCTCTATTGAGAATTGTTTTTTTTTTTTTTTTTTTCCCATGAAATGAGAAAATTGAAAGGGGTTAAAAGAGAAAGAAAATAGAAATTTACCTTAACTTCTTTGATAATGAAGGGCAAGGAGCAATCTCAATGACTTTCTAAATGACTGTTATTATACTATTTTCATTTTTTTTTGTAAAAAATCAACTTGATGTCTTTGTTGAATTGTACAATCTCTTTCAAACAAATGAATAATATTTCCATAATTATCACCAAGAATTTGAACTTCAATATGTCGTGCATTTTCAATATATTTTTCAATAAAAACTGAACCATCACCAAATGAAACGAGTGCTTCAGAAACACATCTATTTTTTTTAAAATCAACAATAAAATCATGAATTTCTTCAATGGTTAGATCGAAGAAAATAAATAATAATACCTATCAAATGATTCTTTTAATTCATGCAAATATCGAACAACTCTAATGCCTTTTCCTCCTCCTCCTTTGACAGCTGGGTTTTATTGATATTAATGAACGAAGTAGGAATAATTTCTTTCATTTCTCACCTTTAATCAAAACTGGAAATCCAATTTTTCTAATAATTTCTTCGGCTTCATTAAAATCAATCATTGAAGAATTGGAACCAGACATAACTGGAACTCCACATTCAATTGCAAGGTTTCTAGATTTTACTTTATCTCCAAAGAGTTCAATAGTTGTTGGAGTCGGTCCTAATTTTAATTTTGATTTCAATTTTTTTTAAAGAAAAAAGAAAAAAAAAAGAAAAATTGAAATTATACCAATAAAAATTAATCCAGCATCAATACAAGCTTGTGCAAATCTTGAATTTTCTGAAAGAAATCCATATCCTGGATGAATAGCATCAGATTTTGAAATCTTTGCAATTGAGATAATTTGTTCAATGTCAAGGTATGGAGCTATTGGTCCTTTTTGTTCTCGATCCTCAAGCTAAATATATGATTTTAATTATTTTAATTAATTAAGGTTTTTTGATTGTTTGTTTGAATGAACATTTCAAAATAGATTCTTTAAAAGTGAAATGATATCAAATATTAACAAAATCAACAAATCAACACCAAAATCAAACAAAAAACTATTTCATCAAAATCACAAATAAAATCTCAAAAAAACATCATAGTTTATAATACCAAAAGATAGAAAAAAAATCGAGAATCAAAAACAATTATTCAAAAATTTGTTTCACGAGAACTTGATATAATGAGATCTTCAATCTAAGCTATTGGATTGATAAATAAGAAAAAATTACTTTGAAACTGAAATTCGCAACAATCCGATGACAGCCATGTTTGTCGGCATCAGGATAAATCGCAACGGTTTCATGTCCGAGTTCTTGACAGGCTTGAATCACCCGAAGAGCGATCTCCCCACGATTTGCGACCAGAATCCTCATTTTTCTTTAAATTTTCTCTGATTGTTGTGATTTTTCAAAGATTTTGTGATATCAAGTATGATTATATAGCTTATTGATGTTAGAGGTGGAGAATAATGAAGCACAATCAAAGTTATAAGTGATCATTGGTTTTCTGTGTAAAATGTTTGATTTTTATAATAGCAAAAAATGAGAATCAAATCTCCCAATTTTATAATTGTTTTGTTTGATGGGTTTCATTCCAACCTAATTCAATGATTCGCAAATGAATGTAACTTATTTTCAATCTTTTTCAAATAACTGATTTTTTATTTATTTATTAGAGCTAATCTATGGAGGAGAAAAAAGGACAAACAAACAAATAAGATTGTAAAAAATCGCAAAATGGAGATGGAAGAACAACTTTATGTTGCTTGTAAAGATGGAAATGTTCAAGAAGTTCAAAAGTTACTTTTAAACATGAAAATTAACATAAATTGTAAAGGTTCTGAAGATTTACAAACACCTTTGTATATAGCTTGTTCAAAAGGACATATTGAAGTTGTCAAGCTATTATTAAATGACAAAAAAATTGATGTTAATACAGCAAATAGTGATGGAATTACACCTTTTTATGTTGCTTGTTTGAAAGGAAATATTGAAATTGTTAAATTATTTTTAAATAATGAACAAGTTCACGTCAATAAAGTAGATGAATTTGGTCACACACCTTTTTATATTGCTTGTGAAAAAGGACACATTGAAATTGTGAAATTATTATTAAAGAATGAAAGAGTTAGAATCAATCAAGCAAGCAATGGTGATCAAACACCTTTTTATGCTGCTTGTGGAAGAAGATATATTCATATTGTGAAATTATTATTAAATGATGAAAGAATTGATATCAATCAAGGAAATATGGCTACTAAAACACCTTTTTATATTTCTTGTTCTGAAGGATATGTTGACATTGTAGAAAGTATATTAGCCAGTGGAAGAGAAGTAAATTTAAATTTCATAAATAAGGAAGGAAGAACTGCAATTGATATTGCAAGGAAGAATAGAAACGCAGTTAAAAGCCCTTCACAAAGCGAAGAAGAGTATCAAGAAAGAAAAACAAAATCAATAAAAATTGTTGAATTATTGGAATCATTTGCAAGAAATTCAATTGAAACAAGATTCAAATTGAGGTTAGAGCTTGGATTAGCTGGTAAAATTTATGATGATGATTTTTGTTTTTCTTTCATTTTCTTTACTTAATTAATATTACACATATTTCAAGACGTAGATGCTGTTTTAATCTATTCAATGATAATTCTTGTTTCGGATTGTTATCTGGATTTCAAAAAAGAATGAAGAATCCATCATTTGAAGATCTCTCTGATATTCAATCTTTGTGTATTATTTTCAAATCTATCTTCCTTTTAATCAATAAAACAACTTTTTCAAAGTGATTTGGTTCCATTTTTTTGGAAATTGATTCAAAAGCAAAAGATCAAAGTAATTTGCCAATTGATTCAAAAGTAATGGAGGAGAAGATCAACAGATTTTGGAAAAAAGAGAAAATGAAATTGAGAGAATTTGGAGAAAGTTTTAGCTTTCAAAACAACTTTTCATTGATTGTTGTCTCTTCTTCTCTTGCTCCCTTCATTCCAAAGTCAAAAGAATTCGTGATGAATCACGTGATTATTTATTTACTTTTCCAATCTTTTGAAGATAATTCATTGAAGGTCTTTACAACGACAGAATTAATGAATAACAATGATTGTGAATCAATAGGATCATAAATAACAATTAGATTTGACATTTTTTTGAAAAGAAAATTGAAAAGGAAGGAAAAAAACTGGAAAAAAAATCAAATAAAAAAGAAGCAATTAAGAAATTTTTTTTTTTTTTTTTGAATTAATTGTTATTCAAATTGTATTCCCAATTAATGAACATATTTATATAGAGAGATTGTGAGCTGTCATAAGAATGAGGAAGTACTCTTGGATTTTATTGATAATCGCTTTTGTGTTATTTCGCCGTCATATAAGGAACCATTTATCACCAAGAAGAAAAAGGTTTGTTTTTCATTTCTTATTGATTCAATCTTTGATTCTTTAATTTCTTGATGATTTGATTCTTTTATTTGATTATTAGAGTTCCAAAAGATGCTGCTGTACTTATAACTGGTTGTGATACTGGGTTTGGATATGAAGCTTGTATTGTATTAGCAAAGAAAGGATTCAAAGTGTATGCTGGTTGTTTAACAGATAAAGGAAAAGAGAAATTAGAAAGCCAAGGAATCTCAAATCTTCAACCATTTATTTTAAATGTTACAAAAGAGGATCAAATTCAAGAATGTGCAGAGATGATTAAAAGAGAATGTCCACAGGGTTTATTGTTAATTTCTTTTATTATTATTTTTCATTTCAATTTCTTTTTTTTTTTCTTCCATTGACATTATTTCATTATAGTGCATTAGTAAATAATGCAGGGATTCAAGATGGAGCTCTTGTAGATTGGACAACAGCAAGTCAAATAAGAAATATAGTTGAAGTCAATTTTTTGGGAACAGCAATCACAACAAAGGTTTTCTCTCATGATCTTTTTTTTAAAAAAAAACAACAAGAAAAACAAAATCTTTTTTATTATTATATTCAATAGTATCTCCTTGAATCAATTATTAAAGGAAAGGGTCGTATCATTAACATTGCTTCACTTTCTTCTGTTATCCCATTACCAAGTGCAACAACATATACTGCTACAAAAGCTGCTGTCCTAGGTTGGGGAAATGCTCTTCGAATTGAACTTCGTCCTTTGAATGTAGATGTGATTTCAATCCTTCCAGGTTTTATTCTTTACTTCATTTTGATTTTTTTTTTATTTTTTTTATTTTTTTGATTTTTTTCTAATCAACTTATCAATAGGGTTTATGAAAACAGCCATTGTTGCAGATGCAGGAAAGAAATTTGCTAAAATTTATGAAGGTCTTTCTGATGAAGTAACTCTTTTTTCCTTTTCCCTCTAACTTTATGATTATGCTCATCTTCTTTTCCTCAATAGACAAAAAAAAGATATGGTCCAAATTATTTTGATAAACTTTCAAAACTTGTTGATCAAACTCATTCAGTAATTCTCTCACTTTCATTCTTATTCTTTTTCTTTCCTACAATAACTTCAAATTAAGATCAATAAATAATAAAGAATGCTTCAAATCCACAATTAGTGGTTGACAAAATTTGTCATGCAGTCTCTTCACCTTCTCCAAATAAAGAATATTATGTTGGAATTGATGGATTCTTTGGAGGCAATTTTCCAACTCTAGCAGCATGGATTTCATCATCTGTTTTTCCTGCACCTGATCCACAACCTTAAAACAGTTAGGAATCCATATAATATACATATTCACTAAATAAATAATTTTGTTATAATTTCATTGAAGAAGCAATCAAAACAACAACGAACAAACCATTTAAATGGTAAATTTTGAAAAAAGACTATCATTTATTTATTTATTTACATCTCATTTACATAATTTGTTTTTGAAAGTCCGAAAGAAAAATTCCTTTAAGGGATTGGAAAAATGTGATAACAAAATCACAAACAAAAATTGGAAAAAATTTATAAAAAAAAGCAGAAAAATCAAATAAAAAATAAATAAAAAGGCTTACCCAGATTTTATCTATAATTCAACAACCAAAATCAAATGAGAAATCTAAAGTGAGAAATGTGAATGGAAAATTTTTCATCCACTCCATCGCATTCAATAAAAATGAAGTACTGGCCTGCACCTTCGATTTTCATTCCGACTTCCTATCTATGGAGTAGATCTTCTTTCTTCCCGTTTCAAATTCAAGTCCTTGGGAAAAAATTTCTGAAAAAATCACTCCTTGAATTTTAATTCCAAAGTTCATTCCGAATCCTCCATTTCTCATTTCGTTTCCATCTTTTGAACAACTAATTCTTTCAAATTTAAACTCTTCATCTTTGTAAATTTTTTGTAGCCTGAACATCGATCTCACAAAATCTCAATTTTTTCCAAGCCAGTTCCTGAAAATGAAAAGCAAGCAATTCTTTACCTAATCCATAAGTCTCCTTTCCTTTTCCTTTCTTTGCTTTCTTATTTTAAATCCAAAACTTCAAATAAAAGGCCAACTCAAAAAAGAAGAACTGAGAGAAAAAATTAGGAAATGTGAAAAAATTGAGATTTTGTGAAAGCCTTGAATGCTGGCACAGAAGTTCACAAGCAATTGAAGGGAAAAGAAAAAACTAAGGGACAGAAAAATCAAAAACGAGGAGTATTTACCTCAGACATTTGACAATTTGACAAGGTGATGAAAAAGAAAAATGGGCTGATTTTCATGTTCCTCAAATTTGTGTGCACCTCCAAGCTCAAAAACGAGACATTTGTTAATCGGCTTCAGCTTTAAAGGAAAGTTCCTCAAAAAAGAGACAATAATTCATTGGGTGAATGTGACTTGTTATACCTTTTTCTGAAGAATTATGGAGAAGAGATAAGAGTTTCCTTATTATTTTTCAATGAG
>Ga0209960_1003012_pt1 | contig 15462 bp, 16 predicted proteins | sample ThiBiot_500_plan_2_FD_183947 | JGI IMG/M metagenome (GOLD analysis project Ga0209960, IMG submission 183947) | Wastewater bioreactor microbial communities from Cape Town, South Africa - Thiocy_expt_500_plan (SPAdes) | ecosystem: Engineered > Bioreactor > Thiocyanate-remediating >...
ATCATTTATGTATTGATAACTTACTTCTGTTCAACAACAATGAAAATCAAATCAAATTGAATTGAATTTACAAATTCAATATTTTCCTAAACAATCAGAATAAAAGATCTTTTTTTATTTTATAAATTATCTTACTTGTTTTGGTTTTTTTGTTCGTTTTATTCATTAGATTCATTAGCTGGCAAACGAAGTAAACATCATTGACGACAAAAGACTGTTGATTTCGATCTCGAATTAATAGGTTGCGTAATTGTCGGACCTCGTCTTGAAGATGATTTATTTTTGTTGTTCAGTTTCTTGGAATTGTTGTTGTAGCCTCAGGGCGATCAATACGGTTCCCGTGACGGTACAGAACGGTAGCGTATACGGCCGTGCTAATTTGACCTGGATAAGCACGACGAACAGAAAAGTAAAACAATTTTAATACTAGGTACTAGCATCTATCTATTGATAGCTTACGATAACTGGGGATCGTTGTCGATACATGTTGTTGCCACTAAAAAGAAGAAAGCATGGAATTAAATCACGCATCGCGACGCATGAATGCCTGTGTATTTGCATTACATTAAATATATATAGAACAAGAAAAAGAAAATCACTTAATTCTCTTTTCTTTATTCGCTATGACCTGATCTAGACTATAAAAAATAATACATTCAGTCTATATTTTAAACAACTTCGAAAGTTCTAAATTTCGACCAATCACGATTAACTTCTCTAGTCTGGACATAGACATTCTCCTCGATATATTAGCATTGGCTGAGGTTTTTTTTCCCGCTAACCTAACAGAAGCATACGATGGTATGTGACCTTCATCTGAATCCAATTGAAAAAAGAAATAAAAATTTCATTAGCGAGAAAGTAAAAGAATTCAATCATTTTATTCATTATTGTTTTATACATTCAGCAAAAAAACCAACAGATTTTGAGACACAGAAAACAAATTTTGAATTGAAAAAACAAAAATTCTTAGACATGTACAGATGCTATTTGACCTTTATAATTCAATTTCAGTAACGATCGTGGACCAATTTCACCAACATCTAGAAAACAATCAGTATTTTTTTCAAATTCTCTTCTCATTGTGAAATTTACAATTGATTTTTTTTCGACCGTAAAAAATCGACAGAGAAAAATACAATTGACGAATTATATCGAGCATTATTTTATGTCCAATAACTACAACATTGTGCAACAGTTGATAATTCCTAAAACAAAAAAAAATTGTTAATACGTAAATCTGTTGTAAAATAAGCATTTGAATTTTGTTCATACTAAATTAAACATTGAGTTTCATCGAATGTTGATTTGGAATCATCTTTCTCCCTTCTTCACAAGCTTTTTTAAAGAAAAAAGCAGAAATAGTTAGTATGAGTATATTAGAATGTATTGATAACTTACTTCTGTTCAACAACAACGAAAATCAAATCAAATTGAATTGAATTTACAAATTCAATATTTTCCTAAACAATCAGAATAAAAGATCTTTTTTTATTTTATAAATTATCTTACTTGTTTTGGTTTTTTTGTTCGTTTTATTCATGAGATTCATTAGTGGCAAACGAAGTAAACATCATTGATGACGAAAGAATGCTCGTAAATGTTCACGCATCCGCTGTGCCCGTCGCACGATATTTCCATGTATAGGAATGTGCTGTTGTAGCCCCAGGGCGATCAATACGGTCCCCGTAACGGTACAGAACGGCGGTAGCGTATACGGCCATTTTACCCAGTTTACAGCCGTATTTTCTCGTAAATGACACGTTTGCCATGCACCGTATTACGGCCGTGCTAATTTGACCTGGATAAGCACGACGAACAGAAAAGTAAAACAATTTTAATACTAGGTACTAGCATCTATCTATTGATAGCTTACGATAACTGGGGATCGTTGTCGATACATGTTGTTGCCACTAAAAAGAAGAAAGCATGGAATTAAATCACGCATCGCGACGCATGAATGCCTGTGTATTTGCATTACATTAAATATATATAGAACAAGAAAAAGAAAATCACTTAATTCTCTTTTCTTTATTCGCTATGACCTGATCTAGACTATAAAAAATAATACATTCAGTCTATATTTTAAACAACTTCGAAAGTTCTAAATTTCGACCAATCACGATTAACTTCTCTAGTCTGGACATAGACATTCTCCTCGATATATTAGCATTGACTGAAGTTTTTTTTCCCGCTAACCTAACAGAAGCATACGATGGTATGCGACCTTCATCTGAATACAATTGAAAAAAGAAATAAAAACTTCATTAGCGAGAAAGTAAAAGAATTCAATCATTTTATTCATTATTGTTTTATACATTCAGCAAAAAAAACCAACAGATTTTGAGACACAGAAAACAAATTTTGAATTGAAACAACAAAAATTCTTAGACATGTACAGATGCTATTTGACCTTTATAATTCAATTTGAGTAACGATCGTGGACCAATTTCACCAACAGCACAATCAACACCTAGAACAAAACTCAATTATGTTTTCTTTGAATGACCTTGTCAATTTACAACTTACAATTGATTTGTTCTATTGTAAGAAACCACGTTTTCTTTCGAAATGACATCACAAACTAAATAGAATTGTTCAATCACTATAGATGCATATGACTTGTCTCTTACTGTATGTCCTTCTCGAAAATTAAATTTGCCATCATAAACCCGTAAAAATTCCAATCCCAAATCGTACATTGTCGGCGAGTGAATACCTCGAACGAGATCAACTATTTTCTCGAATGGTTTTTTTCTACAACAACAAAAATAATCCAAAGAAAAAAGCCGATTGTTCTGTCATACTTTCGTTGAACATAGAGAACAATCGATTCAATAACACGTCTTCGTCGAACAGGTGCCGATGGTGGTGGCATAAATCTTCACAATCAATCAATCAAATCAACAAATAACAACTCAAGAAAAGATAACTTACGAAGCATATCGAACACTACTCTGTGTACTGCAAGCACTATTCTGTCGACTACGACGTGGAGCAACAGGTGGAGGAGCTAAACCCGAGAATTTGTTGTTACGAGAATTCGTTATGAACTCATGAAAACCATAATCAATCGAATCTTTGATGATATCATCATCTTCAGGAATAGCTAATGATGATTTCGGAATCGGTTGTGTATTCATTTCGATTAATTCGTCAGTTGGATATTTAATGAAATGATCTTCTTTGAAAATCGCAGCAGGAATTGGCGCTTGAATATTATTATGATTTGTTTTTGTGTCAATTTCTAAAGAGAAGCAAATATTTGTCAAAGATCTTGTTCTGTGTTAGATTGTAATCAAACCAGTAAAATATTGATTTAAACGTTGAATAATCGTTTGAATTTGTTCGTCGAGAGTTAAAAATTGAATATTTTCAAAGATAGTCGATGAAGATAAATCATTTTGTGCCGAAGTAAATTTCCACAGGCCATTTTTGATATTAAATTCTAATTTGATTCGATGTGTTCCGTAACGATAGACACAATTGTAACCAACAGCTTGTTCTTGTTCGCCTTCTTGATTTTCAATGATAATTGCCATGGAAAATTGTTCATTGGTTTCATCATACAAACGTAAACAATGATAATCAACATTCGAATAAACTAAAAACATCGAAAAGTCTATGCGAAACGAAAAGTCAAATGAAATTTGTCGTCTTACGTATTTGAGTATTCTCTCGAATCATATTGGAAATCGATTCGTTTTCTTGAATTTGCTGATTGTTCGTGCAAACTTCCATTTTGTCCGAATGAGAAAAGAATGTCAAAGTGAACAGGGCAAATGTTCGAACAAACACGGCGGTCGTCGACCTTTCCTCTCATATATACACGCATATTTATCATTGTTTCTTCTTCTTATTCTTTCGCTTCATTTTTCGATCGAAGAGAAAATGGAATACACAACACAACACATTGCTCGTCTCTCTCTCTCTCTCTTTCCGTTTCTTTTGTTTACATGAAAGCAAACAAAACTGAGTCAACGTGCAAATTGTTAATTGTAACGAAGAGAGAACTCATTTCTTTGAATCGAGAAGTGCAATTTTTCCATTTTAAATAATGAAAAAAAAATAAAAAAAAGCTATTTTTTTCTCAACCCAGTCGCTAAGAGGACAAGTAACCAACGCAAATTGTTGATTACTTTTGTCAAAGTCATAAATGGGAACCATTTCTTGAAATGCAAAACGAGGAAACATCGACTGTCGTTGATTTGCCATCCGAAGATCATGGCGAAATGCCTAAAATGAAATCAAGCAAATGGATTATTGTTAAAGCAGCACGTAAACGTATTCTACCGCAAATATCCAAAGGAGAAATCCAATTAACTCATCTAATTGACGAATTAAATAAGTTTACTGGTCCCGAACAGGATGAAGATGATCAACAAATTCTACGAGCAAATTCTTGTTCATCGATGCGAATCTTTCGACAACGTCTTACTCAATTTCTTCAAAAGCCAACATTTCATTATATTATTATCGCATTAGTCATGATCGATCTAATTGTCGTTCTCATCGATTTAGTTCTCGGTTTGTATTTGTCTTTCAGCAAATTCAAATTAGCTAAGTCAGATTTTTGTTTAGCTTTACTATCTTCTCCATGTTTCACCGACGAAGAATTCGAAGAATACCACACAACAGAACAACGACAAAGTTGTTTACTTCAACATTCAGTTGCGTTAGCACATGCCGAAGTCTTTCTCTACGTTTGTTCGGTTTTACTATTGGGATTGTTTGTTGTCGAAGTATTTGTTTGTTTTTATGCGTTTGGTTGGAGATATTTTCTGAATATTTTGTATTCACTCGATGCAATTGTTGTTTTCGCGTCGTTTATTATGGAATTGTATTTTCATTTTGGAGATATTGGCCGTGCGGGTCGAGCGGCATCGGCCATCGTTATTCTACGCTTGTGGAAAGTTGTTCGAGCGATTCATGCGGTTGCTCATTCGATTACAATGAAAAATCAAATTTTAATTAAGAAAATTCAAGAAGCGAAAATTTTATTAGAAGAAGAAAAAGAACAAATCGAAGAAACTTTAGAAAAACAGGAGATTAAATTAGAATATTTTGTTAATTTATTGACGAATATGAACAAATTACCGTCATCGAATCAAATCAATAAACATGTCGAAGAAGCATGGACGCAAAAGAAACAAACCGTTGAGACTTAAAGTGTATTTAGAGATCATCATATGTTGATCGATATTTTGCACTTGTTTTCGAAAAATGATAATTTGTAAATGCTAATTCATCGTCAGATGCACCTTCGCCAACAAGTTGTTGCCATGATTGGCCTCGTCGATCGATGATTTCGATTTGATGTTGAAGATATTGTTTAATATCGATTTGTTCTTGATCAATTGGATTGATCGAATGGAGATTTCGCGTTATTTGACGAAGTTCGTCGGATAAATTCGATTTGATTTGTAGTGCTTCATTTTTACGATTTTCTTTAAGTAATCGAGTAACTTCTTGTTCTTTTCGTTGAATTTGTTGTAATTGAACGAGATATTCAATAAATCGATTCAGATCTTTTAATCTTTCTTCATTTTGACTCAATGAAAAACGAAGTTCGTCCGTTGAGATTAATTTCAATTGTTGATCTCGAACATCAATCATCCATAATTCGACAATCAAATAATCGATTTCATTTTTGTCGAAGAATTTCTCGGTGATTTTAATTTCCATTTCTAATAAAACATTCATCCGATCATTGTATCTCATATCTCCAATGGGAATCATTTGATTTTCATATTCATAAGCAAACACATCAACGAGACGAGCATTGTCATGTTTAGTTGTGATTTTCAAAAAAGCATTTGTTCCCATCAAAGCTTGAAAGCCTTTGAAAGCAATGTCAATAACTCGATTCATTGTTTTCGATCCTCGAATGAAGAAATAATCGCCTGAACCATAATCAGCAATATTAACCATCAATTGTTCATCGAATTGTAAACCAACGCCAAATGAACAAATTGTGATTTCATAGGTATTTTTCATTGAAGTGACTTCGTTGAGAAGAAGATTATGATCAATCACACCTGCGGTGATTTGTCCATCGGAAAAGACGAAGATTCGTTTGACAACACCTGATCGTTTCGAATATTTGTCTAAAAGAGTTTTCGTTTGATGAAAACCTGACATAAGATTTGTTCCACCTTCAGCATAAAGTGATTTCAGTCGATTTAACATGAATTGTCGATCATTTTGATCTTCGAAAACAATCGACGATTGTGAATTATATTCAATTAAATGAAGTTTATCGTTGGAGTTCATATGATTGATAATATTTTCGATGGCTAATTTTGCATCAATTAATTTGTGATCGCTGGCCATACTTCCCGATGTATCCAAAATGAGAAATAATTCTTGAGAAATATTTTCCTGTTGTTGTGTATTTTCGCCTGTTTTGATGTCGATATTGACATGTTGAGTGTAAGTTGACACTGTATGAGGAAAGTATTTTCGATGTTGACTGATCGATAGTTGAACAGGATGTTCAAATGAACATTCTATCAAAGGAACAATACAAATCAAAACAACAACCAACGGTTTTCCAATAAAAATCATTGTGAAAGTGAAGTGAGAAAGATGAATCTGGCATTTATATATGTTTCAAACGATAGAAGGAACTTGGAAAGTTCTTATTAATATCGACTTGTCATTTTTCAATTGGTTGAATAAAAAATAACCAATTATGTGTCTCCACCTTGATTTATTCGTTTTTTTTATTTTAGTTAATTAATTAAAATATTGTTCTGGAAGTTCGTTGATTTAATTTGGCTTGAAATTTTTTAAGAAAGACAATAGATAAGAATATTTATTTGAATTTCAAAAGAAGAAAAAAAGAGACAAAGAACGTATTAATGATTATTTCCATTGAATATAAAATTTCTCCTCTTGACGTTTGATTGTGAAATTTTTGAGAAGATTCTTCGATGTAATCAAATGGGTAAGTTGTTCGGCAAGATCAGTTGTTGCATGGTAAATGTTGAAACAAATCGTTGCTGAACGATGACGAATTGATTTAATTGCAAATTCAACAAATAATTTCACCGACATTCGAAACGTATAAATATTAAAAGTATAAAAATGAACACGAGGAAATAGATGAACGAAAAATGGAATTGTTTCGAGTTGAATTGCATTGAGAAAAGTCAACTTTGTAATTTGATTCGAAGTGAAAAATTGACGGAATTCATGACGATCGACATAATTCAAACGTAATTCTTTAATCGATGTCGTCAAATTAATGCATAACAAATCAAGATTTGGGAAATGCTGAAGAATTCGAATGAATGTACTGTAATTATTGTGATTCAAATGAATTAATAAACGACTGATTTTAACTGCGTCGAATAAAAGATGAATTTTATTGAAAATTGTTTCACAAAATTCAATTGACTCGGGAAATTTATATCTAAATTGCACAAATGATTGGATTTTTCATTGATAAACTTCATTACCTGTAGAATGAAATCGTCATCGAAGCTCCGTCATTCATCGTTGCTTCGTCGACTAAAGCGAGAGATTCCCCGCCGTCTTCCAAACAGATTCTACAAAAGAACAAACAAATGAAATCAATTTGAAGAAGAAAATCGAACCCATCAGGTAAAATCGAATGAACCACATAGTGAGAATCGATACTGATTCGAAAGAACCATCGACGATCGAGCCAAAACGACGAATGAAATCCGCCGATTAAACTATGAGTCAATGGTTTTACGTCGAATTCGTCGTCGTTTTTTTCGTTAAAGTGAAATCGAAATCGTTGTAAATGTGGCATTCGTTTGAGAATTAAATTTTCCCATCGAATAGGATCGAGATAATTGAAATCTGACTGATACACTGCAAGACTCAGAACACGTAATTGTGAACCAATTTGAAGAAGAAATTGTTCGAATATGTTGAAACTGATTTGGTCTATCGATAGAGAAACATGAACAAGATCTTTTAAGGGAATTGGATTTGTTATTAGATCGAGTGAATTCGATTGAACACAAGTCATACAATTGAGATGTTTTAAATGAGGTGTATAAGTTAGTAAATCACTGAGATCATCAATTGTGAGATGATGACGAATCGAAAGATATTCAATTGACGATTGTTCGGTAGGAGTAGCTTTCGGTAAATCTAAATAATGAGTTAATCTATTCGATATTTCGAATTTAAAATATTTTAAAGCAGATAATTGAAATGTCATTCGATAAATATCACCGATTTCATCTTCATCAGTTTCATTGATAACTATTGTTAACGAATAAAGACATGGTAAATTTCGAAAATAAAATAATAAGACGGCAAATTTCAAAGATGAGATATCATTAACAATAATCGATTGAAGATTCGTGAACGATGAATCAATTGTACAGATACTGAAGAATTTGTTAATGATAAATGTCTCATATAAATGTAAGGCAATGACTTTATCTCGATATGGATAAATATATTCTTCGTAGTATTTCACCATTTTAAGTTCTGTATCCACATCGAATTCATAAGTAATGTCGAAGCAGATTCTCAATTTTAAACATGGATTTAATAAGAGATTTTCAAAATGAGTATTCAGATTAGAAAATGACTGATAAATATCACAACCATCGAGATAATCAAAGATTTCGTAAATTAATTCGTTTGATAGATTTTCGATACAACTTTTCGAGTTTCTATTTCAAACAGAACAAAATTTAAACTTTTGTCAATTCTAGGAAAAGGTTTTCTTTTTACTTAGTTTTAGTTAGTTCATTTGAATATTGAACGATATCGAAACATTGATGAATATCCAACGATTGTTTTCTTTCCTGAGGCATGATTTCAATTTTAATGATCGATCGAAGCGAACAGAAAAAGAAACGTATATGGAAAATCAGTCCATGATATACCTCGTAGAAAAACGTTCTAATCACAGTTGTCGTTAGTTGTTTATATCATCATTCTCAAATCTCAAATCGATTGAATTTTATTGAAGAATATGAAGACGATGTTCATTCATTCAGGTAAATACTGCATATGTATGCACACATGAAGTTTTAAAATACAACAAAAGTGACCCAATCTTGATTTCCATAATTGGTAGATGATTGATGATTAGTCAAATGTGATTAACTCCATGCTCAAGAAAATTTTATTTCATCGCTTTATTCATTGTTTTTAAAATTAAAAAAAATTTACATTTGTGAGAGGAGAGAGCATTAATGTTCGCCTTCTGAATTCGTTCGAGGCAATCGACCATATACTTCCCGAATATTACGAACAACTTGGCGACGTCGTGAACCTCGAAATAGTGCTGACAATCGTTCGGTGAATCGCATTCTTCCATGATTAAACAGCAACACCAGACGCAACAACGGGTGGACGCCAGGACGATCAATACGGTCACCGTGACGATACAAAACGATAGCGTATACGGCCATTTTACCCAGTTTACAGCCGTATTTCATCGTGACGTATACGTTCAAAACCGGTCGAATACACTCATGTCCGATCGTTTATGCACGGTTCAATACGACTGTGCTAATTCGATCTAGGAGATTTTGTGTTTGACCAATTCAAGATAAATCGAAGGTTTTGTTTTACAGATTTTAAAAGAATCGAATAACTAATTTCTTTATTCGGTAATCACTTATCAATGCTGCATCAGCTTCTTCTTTGTCGTAATTGTTGGCGCAAGAATGCATCCTAAAAATCCAAGAAAGTTAAACAAATTTAGTTTTTCGGAACTAATCGTGTAGAAGCATGCATTTTTTTTAATTGAAAGAAAAAAAAACCAATCGCATGCAAGTGTCGAAAAAAAAGAACTGCTATCTTACTGGTGGAAGTGGTCCCAGATCTATCGATACGATTGCCCGTATTTGGTCATAATTTTGCCGCTTATGGGCCGCACTATTAAGTAAACGGTCAGTATTTGCCAAAAAATTTGATATAGTAATACGGCATCGTATACGGGATCATATATTCATGGTGCACGGCCGTATACATACCGTAATACCATTACTGTAGATGCAATGATTGTTCTTGCTTCGTTTATTATGGAATTGTATTTTCATTTTGGTGATATTGGACGTGCTGGACGAGCTGCATCAGCAATTGTTATTTTACGTTTATGGAAAGTTGTACGAGCTATTCATGCTGTTACACATTCGATTACAATGAAAAATCAAATGTTAATCAAAAAAATTCAAGAAGCGAAATTTTTACTCGAACAAGAAATTAAATTACAATATCTAGTCAATGTATTGGCTAAATTGGGCAAATTACCGTCAAATAATCAAATGAATAAACATGTCGATGAAATGTAGTCACAAAAGAAAAAACCTGTTTAAATCGAAAACTATTTTAATATGATTAAAATTAATGTCAGATTAAATTCAATATAAATTCTCGTTGATAATTTACAAATATCAATTTATTAACAAAGGCTCCTTCGTATTTCTATATTAGTTTCCTTTTAGTAATTGAACAAAATCTTCACTTTGATTTAATGAAAAGAGAAGATCTTCAATTAAAATTAATTTTGATATTTGATCTTGAATATCAGTCATCCATAATTCCACAATCATATAACTAGTATTATCATTTGCTAAAATATTTTCTAATAAAATATTCATACGATCATTGTAAAACACATCTCCAATTGGAATTATTTGACTTTCATCAGGAGAATGAGCGTCGTTTTGAGTGATAATTTTCAAATATGCATCTGTACCAATAAGTGCTTGAAAGTTTTTATAGGTTATCTCAATGACTTTTCTCATGGATTCTGGTCCTTGAATAAATAAATAATCTCCTGAACCATAATCAGCAATATTCATCATTAATTCTTCATCGAAATCTAAACCAACGCCAAACGAACAGATTGTTACATCGTAAGTTTGTTTCATCGAAGTTAATTCGTGTAAAAGAGCAGGATGATCAATGACATTTTTGTTGATTTTTCCATCGGAAAAGATGAATATTCGTTTGATACCTGTTCGTTGAGAATATTTTTGCAATAGAATTGTCATTTGATGAAAAGCTGACGTAAGATTTGTTCCGTGAAAAGTTTCGAATGGTTTCAGTTTTTCAAGCATAAAGTTTCGATCATTTTGATCTTCGAAAACGATGGATGATCGTGAATTATATTGAATTAAATGAAGTTTATCTTTTGAATTCATATTTCTAATAATATATTCAATTGCTAATTTTGCATCGATCAATTTATTATCCATTTGCATACTATTCGATGTATCCAAAATGAGAAATAATTCTTGAGAAATCTCTTGATGTCTTTCAATATTTTCATCTGTTTTGATTTCGATATTTACATATTGAGTATAAGTCGAATCCTGATGAGAAGAGAACTTCTTTTGTTGAGTGATTGATAGTTGAATAGGAAATCGTGATGAACATGTAGCGAGAGGAATGATGCACATGATTAAGTGAAATAAAACCATTTCATTCACAATCATGATCATTATTACCTATTGAATGGGTTGTTTCAAAAATAAATGACCGTAATATGTTTTTCGCGACAATCAAAACAACCGAGGCGTATCAATAGTTTATATTTTCAAGGCAAAATGTGACGTAGTTATTCAAAACAGAATACAACATACGTATATTTTGCGTGTCATCGATATTCTTTAGGGTTAAATTTGACCTATATGATCATGCGTAGTACCGAGCAAAAAAAACTTTGACTTATTGTTTTTTTTTATTCTCCAAAAATCATGTTAAAATTCTAATGATTATTTTTATTTGGATGTTTTTTGTAATAGTAAATCCATATAAGCACCTTTAATATGATTTTTTTCTTCGATTCCTATTTTCTCACATAGATCTTTGGCAATCATTTGTCCATCTTCAGGTGTTTGATCATCACGTAACATAACTTCTAATTCAATGAATAATTGTGGTTCTAAACCTTTGACTTGATCGATATGAATCCGTGTTTGTCCTTGACCAGTTAAGAATAACGTTCGAAGTTTATCAACTTGACCACGAACACCACCCATTGACAATGATAAAACATTCTAGAACAAATTGACAAATGTTTATTTATGTTTTTTTCTCCGTTTGTTTTTGTAAATGTTTCCATCTTTGTTTTATTTGATCGTTAATATGAAATGGTTTTTTAAAAGGTCTTTGACTTCCACCGAATCTCAATTGACCCGATTGTTTTCTTCCTCCAAGGCCTCCTCCACATCGTCTTGGTTTCCAACCAATTAATTTTCTCGCTGCACAATGTTCAATCAAAAGAACATGTCCATTGAATTGATATTCTTTCTTTCGATCGATTTCTCCGTCAGCAAATGCATAGCCTTTCGATTCTCGTGTAACAATATCTCGTATCAGTTGAATATTTTTAGCATGTGGAAAAAGCTTTTCTAAATCAGCTTCAGTACATGATGGTGGAAGTTGACCGATGAAATATTTTGAAAGATGATGTGGAGGTTTATAATTTGTTTGATAAGCACGAGTAAGTGCTCGATCATGAGGAAACAAATCAGTTCCATCGATTGAACCAGACATTTGAGGATCATAGAATCCCCATTGAAAACATGTCGAATGAAACATTTATCTAAAATAAAAATGAAACTCACTTTTAATTCATCAGGATGAGAAACAGGTGCAACAAAATAATCGGAAAGTTTAGGTGTCGAAAGAGACGAAACATCATTTCGTTCGTAGTAAATTAATTGAGATGGTGAATCCTAAATTGAATTCTGATGTTTCATGAAATAGATTCTATGGTGTATTACTTGTTGAATTCGCAGTTTCAATCGTCCATCGGATGGACAGTTGAAAAAAGTGTCACTTTGAGTAAAAGAACTCGGAGGACCATCAGCAATTGGTCGAATTCGTTCAATTAAATCATTTAAATTGGCATCGATACGAGCTTTAATTTCAATATTTCGGGGCATTTTTTAATCAGTAGAGAGAGATGTTTCAAAGTAAAATATGGAGAACAAAATCGATATATTTAATGATAAACTATGGAATAACAGAGTTCGCTAGTCATCAACATCAATCGCTAGTATGAATTCAGCAATATAAACTACAGTGAAACTCCTCTAAAATGAACACGGCTGGCACTGGAATGGCTATCAAATTATGGCTCTTCAGATTCGATCATTATGTTCAATGCAGATAACATTAGAAGTCTAGCAGGAACTGATCAAGCAACCGTATCGTCCGCATGCATTGGAAGTTCGCGATATCTTCGATCTCCGCCTGTTGTTCTTTGTTATTTTATTTTATTTCATATTCACACATTCTTATTTATCAATAAATAGCACTTAAAAAGAAAAAAGTTTTTCAAACGAAATAAAGATCGCATGTATCATAGTATGCAGTTCCAGCATGACCACCACAAACAAGTACAGTCCCATTGTATTCATCCGGTATAAATGTTGCTGTATGAAAATATCGATTTCCATTGACATAGTTGACAACTGTTGACGAATAATTATTAGCTGGATCGATTAATTCACATGATTTGAGAGAATTACCAGATCCTCCGACTAATAATACTTTTCCATTAGGTAATAATGTAGCAGTATGTGCATATCGTGTAGTTGACAAAGTACTGGTTAAAGTCGTAACAGTAAGAGTAGCAACATCAAAAAGAAGCATTGATGAATGAATAACCCAAGGCGTCGCTTGCCCACCTGTAATTAAAACTTTATGAATAGGAGGTGGAAGGTATGTCGCCGTATGGTAGGCACGACCTCCCGTTAATACAACTGAACCAAGTGAAATAAATGTATTTGTTGAACCATGAAATAGAGAAGTAGATGTAAAGAATGAACTACCGCCATTAGTTCCGCCAGCAATGAAAGCAACATCAGAATTATTACCAAGTCGTGTCACTGTTTGACCAAAACCTGTTGTTGGATACACACCATTTGCTGCTGAAAAAGAACTACTCGATCCAACATCTAATACGTCTCCTGTATCGACAATTGTTGTTTGATTATAACCCCCTATAAGAATTAATTTTGATGATCCTAATATCGCAGATGTATGTCTGTATCGTGGTTGAGATAATGTAATAGTCAATGTATTACTTGTTAAAGGATGAAACAAGTCGGCATATGATAAAGTTCCACCGACTCCATAGCCACCTGTGAAAATAACATAACCAGACAAAGCAGTTAATTGATCAGCCGCATGCAAATATCGTGTTCTCGGCATGTTTCCCATTTGTTGAAAACAACCTGTCGATGGAATAAATTTTTCTGTTGACATGTGAACTGTACTTCCAACAATTCCACCAGCAATTAAAACTGAATTATCTTGTGAAATCAGTGTACTTGAATGATAGGTACGTGCAACTGACATTGGACTCACAGTTACCCAAACATTCGATCGTCGAGGTGAAAATGGCACGTAACACACTAGAATCGTATTTAAGAAAACAAAAGATCAAGTAACAAATTCTGTCGTATTCATACTTGTAGGAGTCGTCGTTGATGTCATAGTTGTAGTTGTTGCTAAAAAATTAGACGAAAATAAAAAATAGCAAAGATTTTTTGTTTTTACTCACATTTAACAGTTGTCCGAGGTAGAACAACGAATGCTACAATTGAGACACCAATTGCTGCTGAGATTCCTGCAACAGCAACTAAAACCAAAATAATTGTTAACCAAGAAGTACGTGCCTGTTGTAAGATGGAAGTTTTCACCGGTATTTCCGATGTTTGAAAGCTAGTGAGGCTTTGTAATGGACTTATCTCCGTAGTGCTCGGCGTTACATAATTCTGTTTAGTTGATTTCGACATTTTCATCGTCTTTCTTTTTCGCAAATTGAAAATGAACGCATATTCACAATCTTATTTTAATTATTTTTTTGTTTTGTAAATAATTGAAAACTATAAGACACCGAAAAAATGAATTAAAATTTGAAAAAGGCCATAGAGCAAACAGATTCCTATAAAGTTCTTTCCATTTGAAGTGATGCATTTGCAACTAACACGTCTTATTTTTTGATTTAATTCAGATTTTGCCTTATTTTAAAAGTACGCGAAACAATGAAATCAAATTTAGTACATACGACCGCTCACCCTCAAATTTTTTGTGTCTACAATCGGTTGTCAATGAAGCATGACGATTACCAGTAGTTGCTTTTCGTATATAAACATAACTCGCATATACTTGATATCATATTGAGCACATGACGATGTAATTGAGCAGCCCAATTCACATCGTCATTGGCATTATCATCTTATTCAGCAAAATATCAAAAACACCAAATATAAGTTATTCGTGCGATATAGAAACAGTGACAACTTCTCCATCAATTATACTTATCAGTGTGATGCAAACTCAGTAACAAGATCGTGGAATTTGGAATAACTACACAGCTTGTAGAAACCATCTTACCAATATGATTTTTCATTTTGATGTTAATACCATCATTAAAAAATGTTCGAAAAAAAACAAACTAAAATCGATTAAAAAGCTAATATGTATTTAGAAGAAAAC
>Ga0209960_1003014_pt1 | contig 15459 bp, 13 predicted proteins | sample ThiBiot_500_plan_2_FD_183947 | JGI IMG/M metagenome (GOLD analysis project Ga0209960, IMG submission 183947) | Wastewater bioreactor microbial communities from Cape Town, South Africa - Thiocy_expt_500_plan (SPAdes) | ecosystem: Engineered > Bioreactor > Thiocyanate-remediating >...
TTTTTTTTGGAAAAGATGAGAAAATTTCAATTCGAAAAAAAAAAAAAAAAGCAATTAATGAACCAATATCTTGATTGAAACTCTACATGTGGAAGTCAATGAAATAGAATGAAATAGAATGGATTGAAACTTCTATTCTATCTCTTATATAAGAATTAATGTATAAGAACATTAGGATATGACAAGGTCAAAGTTTGGAGAATTTCGTTGGAATAATTATTGAAACAATTAATGAATGAATTGAATGACACTAACTTGAAGTTATCTTGTGTATAATAGCAATTTGTTCAATTTGCCTGTGAAACTAATTGGAGGATTTGAAATTGAAGCAATTAAACTCGAATATATGAAATTGTTGAAGTTATTGGAGGTTTTCATTGAATTTGAAATTGAACATTAACTTGAAATACATAGAACATCAATGAAATTTTGCTTGATTGATTGATTAATTGTTTGAACTTCAATATTAACTTTCTTTTTTTTAAAAAAAACAATAGAATGGCAAAGTCAAAGAAAGTTGGAAAAAATCGTCAAGACAAGTAAGATTTTATTTTCAATTTCTTTTTATACAGATTATCAATCAATCAATCAATCAATCAATCAATCAATTACTAATTAACAAATAAATCTTCTTTAGGTTCTACAAACTTGCTAAAGAACAAGGATTTCGTGCTCGTTCTGCTTTTAAATTAATTCAATTGAATCGAAAATATAATTTCTTGAATAAATCTCGTGTTTTAATTGATCTTTGTGCTGCACCTGGAGGATGGTATAATTCTTTATAATTATTATCATTTATTTTTTGAATTAATTATTGAATCGCTAATTTATTTCAGGCTTCAAGTAGCAGAGAAATATATGCCCGTTTCATCTGTCATTGTAGGTCTGGAAATTTTATTCATCTTTTTCTATTTCATTAAACAACTCCAAATTTTAATTATTTTTTTAGGAGTTGATTTGGTCCCTATTAAACCAATTCGAAATGTGATTACAATGGTAAATGATATTACAACAGAAAAGTGTAGACAAGATTTAAAAAAAGAACTCAAAACATGGAAGGCTGATGTGTAAATTTTCATTTATATTATTATTCTCAACTTTATTTGATTTCTCTTTTTAAAAACAAGGGTTCTTCATGATGGTTCTCCAAATATGGGTCAAAATTGGCTTCAAGATGCTTATACACAAGCTGATTTAACTTTGAAAGCTTTAAAACTTGCAACTGAATTTCTTGTTGAAGGAGGTTATTTTTTTTCTTTTCTTTGAATAACCTGAATCAAATTTTAAAATTCAATTTTTTTTTTTTTTTTTCAGGACTCTTTGTCACAAAAGTTTTTAGATCTAAAGATTATAACGCTCTTTTATGGATTTTTAATCAACTTTTCAAAATTATTGAAGTTACAAAACCATCTTCCTCAAGAAATGAATCAGCAGAAATTTATGTTATTTGTAAAGGTTTTCTTGCCCCAAAAAGAATTGATCCAAAACTTCTTGATCCAAGACATGTCTTTATGGAAGTTGAAGAGGGTCAAAAAGTTCCTAATATTTTCATCTCTGATGTAAAAATTTCTTTTTTTTTATATCCTTTTCTTTTAAATACTTTCAAAAAAAAGTGACATAATAAAATAAAAAATTATAGCAAAAATTAAAGAAAAAACATAAACCACTCGCCGAAGGATATGAAGATGGAAAACAAGTCTTATATAAGACTTATGCTGCTAGCAAATTTATTTCCGATCATGAAACAATTTCTATATTAGCATTTTATCATGAATTAACATTTCAAGATGATGAATCAAAAGAGTATTTTTTTTTTTTTTTTTCAGAATTTAATTCTTGAAAAATAAAATTCAACAATTTTTTTTAAAAAAAAACAGAATTGCAAAATTAGATGTAACCACCAAAGAAATTTTAGAATGTTGTAAAGATTTAAGAGTTTTAGGAAGAAAAGAATTTAGAAATCTTATGAAATGGAGAACAATGGTCAGAAAAATTTTGAAAAAAGTAATCTTTTTTATTTTATTTTATTTTCTCATTGGATCTTAAACATTTTTTTTCTTTTTTTCAAAAAAAAAGGATGAAAAAGAAAAAGAAGAAGAGGAAAAAGAATCTTCAGAAGAAGAAGAAGAGGAAGAAGATGAAGATGAAAAAATTGGAAAAGAGGTATTTATTATTTTGAAAAATAATAAGAAAGAAAATCAAAGTAACAATAATTTTTTTTGTTGTTGTTCTTATTACCAGATTTCTTCAATTCAAAAAGCTGAAAAAGCTAAAAAGAAACGAGAAAAAAAGAAATTAGCAAGAAAGAAAGCAAAAATAAATGAAAGATTAAGATTGAATATGATTCATCCAGATGATCAAATAGATGTAGCAGAAGATCTTTCACTCTTTTCTTTGAAATCCTTAAGAGGATCTGGCGTATTAATTCTTTTTTTTTTTCATTTTTCTTTTTTTCTAATTTCCTTCTTATTTTATACAAGAATTTGAATGATATTGTGAATGAGAAGCTTCATAAAATTGATAATGTTTTTGGAGAAAATGGACTTGTTGAAGATAGTAGTTGTAAAATTTTTTATTTTTTCTTTTCTTTTTCTTTTTAAATTTGAATTTAAATTGGATAAAATTAAAAATAAATCAATAAAAAGCTGAGGAAGATAGTGATGAAGAAGTAGAAGAAGAAAGTGGAAGTGAAATTGAAGTTGATCTTGGAGATGTTGATCTAAAAGCAGATTATTATCAAGATTTAGAAGAGACACTTGATAGCATGTAAAAAACATTTTCTTTTCTTTTTCTTTTTTTAAACACATTTAATTTTTTCTCATTTTAGGTACGAGCAATTTTTATATCAAAGGGATGGTAAAAAAGCATTACGAGTCAATAAACGAAAACTTCAAGCACAAGCTAAAGAAGCTGGTGATCGCAAAGAATATGATGGTACTGATTTAAATTTCTAATATTAATTTTTATTGATAATTAATTAAATAAAAGGTGAGGATGTTCCCCTGGAAGTCAATTTTGATGAACCTCAAATGTCTAAGAAAGCAAAAATTTGGTTTGATCAAGATATTTTCCAAAATGTTGAGGTATTGATTTTTTTTCTTTTCTTTTCTTTTTATGTTTTATTATTATTAACGATAATAACTCAATTCTTTTTAATTTCAGGATGATAGTGATGATGAAGATATTAAAAAAATGAATTCAGAAGCTCAAAAAAGAAATGTGGTTTGAATTTTTTTTTTTAAAAAAAAAAACTATTCTTGTTATTATTTTTGATAATATTCTCAACTTGTTTTAGAGAGTTGTCCCTAATCTCAAAAATGAGAAAAGTGAAACAAATGAAGAAGATTCTGACTCTGATTGGTAATTAATTTAACCAATTCAAAAAAAAAAAAAAAAATGAAATTGATTTAAATATGAAATAATAAAATAGGGACTCTGATAGTAGCTCTGATTCTGAACCTGAAATTGTTCCAGAGATGGAAGATAGTGATGATGAAGAAAACCCAAGGAAATTACCTGGAAGACAATTAACTGCAGAACAAATTGCAATGGCTGAATTAGTTAGAGATAAAAAAAAGAGAGAACAAGCAATAGATAATGCTTTTAATCGTTATACTTTCAATGATGAACAACTTCCAGATTGGTTCCAAGCTGATGAATCTAAACACAATAAACCTATGTTACCTGTAACCAAAGAAGCTGTTCAATTATTCAAGTTTTTTTTTTTTTTTTTTTTAAATTTTCATTAAATGTAAAACATAAAACATAAAATATCAATTTTTATTAAATAGAGAAAAACTCAAGGAGATTAATGATAGACCAATTAAGAAAGTTATGGAAGCTAGAGCTAGAAAGAAGTATAAGGTATTTCATTTAATTTCATTTCAGTTATTATTTAGTCATCATTAACATTAATTTCTTCTTTCTTTCTTTTTCTTTCTTCGAATAGCTTCAAAAGAAATTAGAAAAAATTAAGCAAAAGGCTAATTCAATTGCAGATTCTGAGGATATTAATGAGAAGCAAAAACTTAAACAAATCCAATCTTTGTATAAAGTCAAGTTAAAGAAAGTAAGTTTCATTAATGATTTTTTATTTGATAATTTCTTATTTTTTTTAAAAAAAAACTTCAATAAATAAATAAATTAATTAAATAGAAAGTTGATGTCAAATATGTTGTTGCAAAGAAAGGAGGAGGAGGAAAACCTTCAGGTGTTAAAGGAAAATATAAGATGGTTGATTCACGTCTTAGAAAAGATACTAGAGCTGCAAAGAGAATTGCAAAAAAACTTAAACCAAAAAGATCTAAAAAATAAAAAATCCAATTTACAAACTCAAAGTTTTTATTTACATATTATTCAAAGTAACTAACTCATTTTAGGTCCAAGGTCCAAGAAAAAAAAAAATCAAAGTCGATGTCAAAATAAAATTTCAGGCTGAAGATCTCCTAAGTTAGTTTAATTTTAGTTGGGTTTCTAAATAAATAAAAGAAATAATAGAAATGTACCTAAACTTAGCTAAGTTATCGGCTCTTGACATTAGTAGCCAACAGTTAAAGTTAGCTTAATCTTTGGAGCAATTTTCATTCTATATCCAAGGATCTCATTATGACTCACCAATTGAGAAACTCTCTGTTTCTCCCAGAGTAATTAATTGGTTCAAATCAAGAGCCGATTCATTGAAAGAGTTTAATACTCATAATCAAACTTTGAAAATCCCTCAACATCGATCCATCTCAAAGTAAGGTTGATGGCTATTTATTTACCGAAAGACAAAAAAAATAGACTCATTCAGATTGCCTCCAAAGTTTGGAAATATTTGCTAATGAGCACCCTGAGAATGTCTTTTTTTTTTTTGAAGGATTGTTATTTTTAAAAAAAATGAATCAAAGCAAAACAAAACCTTCTTTTCATCTCAAATAGGTTATTTTTTTCAGCAATAGAAAGCTGAAATCCTCAAAGTCTTCAAACTCTTAAAACTTATTCCAATCTGCAAATTTCGATTGATGCAAGCTGGAGGAACAAAAACAGCTCAAACGCACCAGTCACTTTTGTTGGAGTCAATCATCCTCAACTCAAGAGGATGATTCCAGTTAGTTGTCTAATTTCCAGTGATTTGAAAAAAGAAACTGTTATAAAGTATCTTGAGGCATTGAAAAATGCAGCCGAATTAGATTCTCCAAATTTATTGTTCATGATTGATCTAGATGAGTCATTTAGGCATGGAACCAAGAATTAGAGCCTGCCAATTCCATATCGCTCAAGCAATAATGAGGTGGAAAGGAGTCAAATTAACAAGATGTAATATTCTGTATTGTTTTATTATATATTTGTGGAGTTTAAATAATAATAAAAGTGAAAATAAAAATAAATATATAATAAAATTACTTCCAAAAATTTGTCTTCATTAACTGAATTGATTCGAAATTGAAGGAGAAAAAAATTCAACAAATAGACAAATACATGGATTTCCTAATTTCGATTCTGAACTAAATTGCTTTCTACAACAATGACTTAAAGAGCAAGGTGCACTATATTTTGTCCATCCATTTCAAACTTCAATAGTTGAAAGTTATAACTCATTTCATCACCGCTTTGCTCCAAAATATACATACTATTATAAATATTATTCTCAAAGGTTTAAAAAAAGATTAATTTGTTACTTTATCAAATAATTAGAGGAATTCTTTGCAAAGAAGGTTTATCAAATGGGATGGATGGGATGGCTGTTGAGAGGAAGAGGATGCTGGAGGAAAAGAGGTGTTTCGAACCAACAGAAAAAAAAAAAAAAAAAAAAAAAAAAAAAAAATGCAAGTGCTGAATTATTTTCAAGTAACCTCTTCCTTTTTTTAACAAAATATACAAATAATAGACATCAATAAAATAAAATAAAATATAGACTACAATTCAAAATTTCAATCCTACCCCAATAATGGGTTATAATTTTCATGGGGAGTTGAAAGATTTGTTAGTATGCAAAACTCTGAAAACCTTGATTGAGATCTTTTAATTTTTGTGTTATAGATTTCCACACCAAGATGACTTTTGTTGAGGTAATATTTTCAGTTTGGGTTTTGGTTCAAATTATTGAGCTTTTATTTATAGGGACTTATGAAGAAAATGTGATTCCTTTGCATTATATATTCATTTACACCTTTGATGGAAACTCTTTAACAAAATCTCTTTTAACACAAACCTATCTTCTCTTTGTTTTTGAATGGAATCAAACTTGCTTGATTTATTGTTCAATTGGACTCTCTGAAACAAAGGAAAATCAAAAAAAGAAAAAAGAAAATACAAGACCCCTAATTGATTCCTTCACATTCACTTCCTCCTTTGATGATGATTCAAACTCTTTAACCAAAACTATTGCTCATTCTGGTTTTTGGAATCAAAATTGATATTGCTCATCATTTTACTCAAATTATACTTATGAGGTTTCTGGATGGACTTTGTGTCTTTCTTTGCAACAAATAATGATACACAGATGCTATTTGTGATTTCTAGCCTTTAAAATATACACTGCATATTAGTTTTTGATATTTTCTCTGATGAAGACAATACAATACATTGAAACATATTAGGTCAGAAATGAAGACCAAACAATTCAAATTTAATCATCAATCCTTCATTTTCTTTGAGAATTATTTTTGGAGCAAGGATGATAACCAACAGAAGTTAAAGATTATTCAATAAATGTTATAAATTCAAACCAAGTTCAGTGAAATAGAAGAAATAATTAATAATAGCTAGTAATGGATCTTAAATCTATGTTCAAACAATATATTGAAGCAAAATCTCAAAAACTTGGATAATACTCATATGACTCCTTAATTATGTGTTTTTATGATCTTCTACCTTCTGCCCTCCCTTGAATCTTACTCGAAAAAAAAAAAAACTTCGTTGGATGATTAATTCAAACTGAAGTTCTGTTGTTCATTCATATCTATATTGGAAGTTTGGTTTCTGGATTATCTTGGGTAGCAGTCAATGGATAAAATTGAACAAGAGGAATCTCTTTCCAAAGAAGATTTTTTTGAGGTTTCTTCCTCCATTTTGATTCTCTTTACTTTTTATTTTATTCTTTTTTTATTTTTGGTTTTGATTTTTGATTTCGATTTCTGATTTTTAGGTTTGAATGAAGGAACAAAGCCAATTTTTCCCTCTCCTAAGAAAATACTTTGAAAGGAAAAAAAGTAGTAACAAGTTGAAACAAAGATGAACGAACTAAGAAATTCAAATTCTTTTTTTTAAAAAAGCTTGAAACTACAATTATTGATTCCCTCTCATGAAGATTCTTCTTCTTCTTTCTTACCTCTTGTTTCACTTCTCTTTAGGTTTGTTTTCTTCTTTTTTGTTTTCCTTCTCCTTTCATTTCTTTTTTGGTCTTTTTTTGTTCGTTTTTTCTTTCAATTTCTTTCTTCTTTTCCTTTTTCATTTTCTTCTGATTTTTTTTTTTTTTTTTTCGTGTACCTTTTTTTAAAACTTCATCTTGGATGCTTTCTTTTTGAAAACAGTTTAAATGAACAATTTATTGATTTCATTACTTTCTATATTTCAATAGGTGTTTTGGATGGAAATGAACAAACAATTTTAGTAAATTGGTATAATTCATTAACCTCAACAGGTTCCTTAAATTGGAATATTGTAAATGATTTATGTGGACAAACTGGAATCACTTGTGATAATTCTTCTCCTTATCAAAGAGTGAGCGTAATGTATTATCTTTTCTTCCTTTTTTTTTTTTTTTTTTTTTTTTTTTTTTTTTTTTTTTTTTTTTTTTTTTTTTTTTTTTTTTTTTTTTTTTTTTTTTGTTTTTTTCTTTTTCTTTTCTTTATTCTTTTCTTTTTCACTTTTTTCTGATTCTTTATTCTTTGGAAAAAATCAATTATAAATAGACGCTTTTATTATCTTGGTGTTGGAGGAACAATTTCAACTGAATTTGGAAACTTGATAAATCTACTAGAATTGTAATAATCATAATTCATTGATTTCTTCTCCTCACAATTTAAAATCTTCAATAGAACTCTTTATGGCATGCAAATCACAGGAACAATCCCAATTGAACTTGGAAATTTGATCAATTTAAATCGACTGTAAAAAAAAAAAATTCAAGCTTCATCAAATCTTTCATTTGTTTCAGAAAATCAAACTCAAAAAAAAATAGAGATCTTAGTACAAATCAACTTTCAGGAACAATCCCAACACAAATTGGAAATTTGATTAATTTGCAAGTGATGTAAGTCAATACTTTATTGTTACCTCTCCACATATTTTTTAAAAAAAAAACAATAGTGGCGTTGGAGGAGGAAATCCACTTACAGGACCAATTCCGACTGAATTTGGAAATTTGATAAATTTAAAAGAATTGTAATTCACCAATTTATTAATTTTTTTATCTGTTCATTGGATTGTTCATTGATTTGTTCTTCTTTCCATTTAAAATTCTATACGAATAATAATAGGTATACAAACAATGATCAACTTTCAGGACCAATTCCAACCGAACTTGGAATGCTATCAAATTTACAAATATTGTAACAACACAATTAATCAATCAAGCTTTATTATTTATCTATTTTTGATGGAATTTCTCATTTTCATAAAAATCCAAAATAACGTAGAGAGCTCTATTCGAACCAATTTTCAGGAGTAATTCCCACACAATTAGGAAATTTGACAAATATACAAGTCCTGTAACATCTCAATTTAGGACTTTATATTTTTTCCTCAAATACTTACTTCTAAATTGAAGTTCAAAATATCAATAGGATAATCAGTGATAACCAACTTTCAGGAACGATTCCAACACAACTAGGAAGTTTGCTTAATTTAGAACGTCTGTAAAAATTATAATTCATTATCTATTTATTTTTAACAAAAAAAAGCTCACTAAAATTCGAAAATAACAGTGGGCTTAATGGAAATCAATTTTCAGGACTAATTCTAACTGAATTTGAAAGTTTGACAAATTTAAAAGACTTGTAAAAATTTTTTTAGTTTTGAATATCATGTACATTCACTCAAACGTAAAACAATAGACATCTTAATAATAATTTATTAAGTGGGACAATTCCAACTCAACTTAAAAATTTGCTAAGTTTAGCAACTATGTACTTTTGAAAAAAATCATTTGATAATGAAATATTTCTTTTAATATCGATAGTTATCTTGGAGTTAATCATTGGGATTGCCCAATTCTTGATTATTCTTCGCCCGTCTCTGATTATCTCGCTACAAAATCTCAATGTGGTAAGACGAGATTATCAAAATCAAAAGCCAAAAAATCAAAAATACTTACAAAAAATGTCTTAGATACAAGTTGTCCAAATGGAAAATGTCCAGTTGAACAAATTTGTTCAATCAGAGAGAATAATGGATTCAATTGTGAAAGTTTGATTTTCTTTCTTTTTCTTTTGCTTTTTTTTCTTTTTTTTTTCTTCTTCTTCTGAAATTTAAATCATTTTGAAATAATTTTTTTTGTAAAAAAATAAGGTGTATTGCATCCCGATGAACAAACGATCTTGAAGAATTGGTATAATTCATTAACTAATCATGGAAGTTTGAATTGGGATGTTGGATATAATTTATGTGTTCAAACTGGAGTCACTTGTGACAATTCTTCTCCCTATAAAAGAGTCATTAAAATGTACTCTCTTTTTGTTTTTCTTTTATTCTTGAAAACATTGAAAGATTTGATTTTAAATAGAGAGATTTCTTGGCTTGGTGTTGAGGGAACAATTTCAACTGAATTTGGAAGTTTGATAAATCTACAACAACTGTAAAAATACATTCTAATTTATTTTATGAATAAATTTTCTACCTCAAAATCTAAAATCCTCAATAGAACTCTTTATGGTATGCAAATCACAGGAACAATCCCAACTGAACTTGGAAATTTGATCAGTTTAAATCGACTGTAAAAAATTCATTTTTTTTTTTCCTTCTCCCTCACCTTGTTTAAATATTTCATCTTGAATGAAACTAAAAAACAATAGAGATTTTGGTATTAATCAACTTTCAGGAATGATTCCGACCCAAATTGGGAATTTGATCAATTTACAAGTGATGTAAGTCAATACTTCAGATATTTTATTTCATCTCACTTCGCCTTTCGACAAAAAAAAAAAAAAAAAAAAAAAAAAAAAAAAAAAACATTAGTGGTGTTGGCCTGAATCCACTTACAGGACCAATTCCAACTGAATTTGGTAATTTGATCAATTTAAGAGAATTGTAATTCACCTATTTCATTCACTTTTTTCTTCATTATCTTCGAAGAACTGACTTCAAATTAATGACAATAGCTATACGAATGGTGATCAACTTTCAGGAACACTTCCCACCCAACTTGGAATGTTATCAAGTTTACAAGTACTGTACGAGAAAACATCACTCAATTCCCTCTATTGCTGATCCATTATTATTATTTTGTTTCTGAATTAACAAAATTGCAATAGATATCTTCCAGACAATCAATTTTCAGGGCCAATTCCAACTGAATTTGGAAATTTGACAAATTTAATTGTCCTGTAAGACAAAACATCATTCTTTAATCCTTGTTTTTTAAATATTGATTAATTAAAAATTCAAATAACAATAGGGACATTGGTAATAATCCACTTTCAGGAACAATCCCAACTCAACTTGCAAGTTTATCAAATTTACAAACACTGTAAAAATTAGAACTCATCATCTTCAATTTTTTTAATTTTTTCATTTTCAAAATATCAATAGATATGTATATACAACTCAACTTTCAGGAGCAATTCCCACACAACTTGGAGGTTTGGCAAATTTACAGCATCTGTAAAAAATTGTAGTTCATATATTTCAAAATATCCTCATTTCTTTTTTCTTCTTTTTTTTTTTTTTTTTTTTCCTTCAAAAATGATAGATGGTTCCATGAAAATCAACTTTCGGGGACCATTCCAACTGAAATTGGAAGCATGATATCTTTACAAACTCTGTAAATATCACTTTATTCTTTTTCATTTATTTCATTTCACCAAATTTATTTTTCTTCCTGTTTTCAAATTCAAAAAATAATAGGTGGCTCCATAAGAATCAATTAACAGGGATAATTCCAATCCAACTTGTACATTTGACAAACTTAGTATACCTGTAATATAAATAAAATTTTGTTTGATGAATCAATTTGTTTTTAAGATAAATCAAAAATTAAAAAATCACAATAGACATCTTGGTGTTAATCAACTCAATGGAATCATTCCCACACAACTTAAAAGTTTGCCAAATTTAGAAAATCTGTAAAATAATTCATCATTCATTTTTTTATATTATTGGATTTTTTTTTATTGATTTTATTCTGAATTATTTTTTTGAAAAATTCAAATTTTGGAAGTCAATAAAACATTTATTCAAATACATACAGACGTCTTGGAGTTAATCATTGGGATTGTCCAATTCTTGATTATTTTTCCATCACTAATAATGATTACCTTGATACAAAATCTCAATGTGGTATGATGAAATAATAAATAAACTAAAGAATAGAATAATAGTCATAATAATACTTAGATACAAGTTGTCCAAATGGACAATGTCCAATTGAAAAAGTATGTTCAATAAGAGAGAATAATGGATTCAATTGTGCAGGTTTGATTTTCTTTAATTTTCTCTTTTATTTTCTTTTCATTTTCTTTTTAATACTTGTCTTTCAATTGAAAGTTTTGAATATAATTTATTTTTTCTAAAAAAAAAAAAAAAAAAAAGATGTATTGCACCCCGATGAACAAGCAATATTAGTGAATTGGTATAATTCATTAACTGATCATGGAAGTTTGAGTTGGCTTGTTGAATATAATTTATGTGTTCAAACTGGAATCACTTGTGATGATTCTTCTCCTTATAAAAGAATCATTAAAATGTACTTTGTTTTCTTCTTTTCTTTTTTCTTTTTCTTTCTTTTTCTTTCTTTGGTTATAAAAAATCAAAATATTAAATAGAGAGATTTCTTCGCTTGGTATTGAAGGAACAATTTCAACTGAATTTGGAAACTTAATCAATCTACAAATTCTGTAAAAAATAATTCCAATTTATTTTTATTATTAAAAAATTAAAATTCGAAAATAACAATATTGTAGATTTCTTAATAATCAACTTTCAGGAACTATACCAACTGAATTTGGAGGCTTGATCAACTTACAAATTCTGTAAAAATACAAGATTTTATTATTATTATTATTATTATCTTCAAACCTTTATTGATTTCTTTCTTTCTTTTTTTTTCAATTCAATTACAATTTCACAATAGAGGTCTCAACCTGAATCACTTAACAGGAACAATCCCAACAGAATTTGGAAATTTGAAAAATTTACAACAACTGTAAAAAATTCAAAATCTATTATTTCTTTCGCTTTTTTTTTTTTTTTTTTTTGAAATTTTTTTTTTTTTTTGTCCTTTTTTTTTTTTTTTTTTTTTTTTTTTTTTTTTTTGGAAATTTTATTTTATTTTGACCCTTTTCTTTGTTTTTTTTTTTTCATTCTTTTCATTTAACTTTGTTTAACTATTGAAACAATAATAAAGAGGTTTAGCTGACAATCAACTCACAGGAACACTTCCCACTGAATTTGGAATGCTATCAAATTTTCAAGTGATGTAACTTTTTCTTTATTTTTTTTTTGATTCTTTTGAATTTACCATTTTCATAAAAATTAAAAAAATCACAATAGATATATCCCTTCAAATCAATTTTCAGGGACAATCCCAACTGAGCTTGGAAATTTGATCAATTTACAACAATTGTAAAAACCACAATTTAAAATTTTAATTTAATTTTTTCCTCATTTGCTTACTCCTATTTTATTAAATTTCATTCAATCATTCTTGTTTTGATCACGAAATTGAAATTCAAAAATAATAACAGAGGTCTGACTTCAAATCAATTTTCAGGAACAATCCCAACTGAACTTGGAAATTTATCAAGTTTACAAGATCTGTAAATCAAAATTCACTTTATTCTCTTTAATCTTTTTTTTTTTTTTTTTCCTCAATTCAATTTTCATCTTAACATTAGGTGGCTCAATGGTAATCAATTATCAGGAGCGATTCCTATTCAACTTGGAATGCTATCGAATTTACAAGAACTGTAAAAGAGAAACATGCATTTTATTATCATTATTTATTTATTTATTTTGTAAAAGAAAAATTAAAATTAAAATTACGAATAGATGGCTGAGTGGTAATCAACTTTCAGGGACTATTCCAACACAACTTGGAAGTTTGATATCTTTACAAAAACTGTAAAAAATTACACCTCTATTTATTCATTCTGTATTATTTATTAAATTCTTGTTTTCAATAGATACTTCAATTATAACCAGCTTTCAGGAGCTATTCCAACACAACTAGGAAATTTGATAAATTTAGAATATCTGTAAAATTAAAAATTCATTATCATTACATTATTTATTTATTTATTTTTGTAAAAAAAAAAAAAGAATAATTCACTAAAATTTGTAAATTACAATAGCGCACTCAATAGCAATCAATTTTCAGAACCAATTCCAGACGAATTTGGAAGCTTGACAAATTTAAAAGAACTGTAAAAAAAAATATAGTTTTGCACATCAATTAGTTTAATTAAAAACATAAAAATAATAGATAACCAATTTTCAGGAACAATCCCAACAGAACTTGGAAATTTGTTAAATTTAGGAGCTCTGTATTTTTTAAAAAAATTCATTTGGTAATGATATATTTATTTTAATATATAGATACCTTCAAAATAATTATTGGGATTGTCCAATTCTTGACTATTCTTCGGTCACTATAAATGATTACCTCAGTGTAAAATCTCAATGTGGTCAGATAAAATTATCATCTAAAATTTGAGTAAATTAATAAGTGCACATTAAAAAAAAAAATTTTTTTTTCTTTCTTTTAGATGCAAGTTGTCCAAATGGGCAATGTCCAATTGAAAAAGTATGTTCAATAAGAGAGAGCAATGGATTTAATTGTGCTTGTTTTCCTGGTTATTATGGAGCTTCTTGTCAAATTGGTTTATCCCTTTTTTATTTTTTATTTTTATTTTTCTTTCATTCTTTTTCTTTTCTTTCTTTTCGATTTCAGTTGAAAAAAATTTTTGAAAAAAAATTTCTGAAAACAATAATAGGTGTTTATTGTTCATCAATTTCAAATGAAGGGAATGCAAAATGGAATGAAACATTAGCAAATGGGAAATCAATTAATGGTCATTGTTTGGATGGTTATCAAGGTTCCATTTCAAGAAAATGTTTCCAATCTGGTTCAATTGGAAATTGGGGTTCAATTTCTGGTTCTTGTAATGGTATTAACTATTTTTTATTTTTTTAAATTTTATTTTGATTTTATTTTGATGATTTGTTTCATTAATTTTTACTTTATTTTTTAAAAATTAGATATTGATGAATGTTTAATAAATAATGGAGGATGTGATTCAAAAGCAATTTGTACAAATGAAATTGGAAGTTTTAATTGTAAATGTAAACCAGGATATATTGGAAATGGAATTGAATGTATTGCATGTAATGAAAATGAATATTCATTTAATGAAACAATTTGTGTTTCATGTCCTGATAATTCAATAAGTTCATTTGCAAGTTCATCAATTGTTGATTGTAAATGTTTACCAGGTTATGCAGGAACTCAATGTGATATTCAAAAAGAAGATTGTAGAAAAAATGGATGTCAAAATAATGGGAAATGTGTTATTATTTCATTTAATGATACAGCTTATTGTGATTGTACAAATACTGGTTATGATGGAATTAATTGTCAAACTCAAAATGGTAATTGTTTTTATTCAAAAAAATAAAATAAAATAAAAATAAAAGCAGATCAAAACTGTGAGAATGGAGAAGGAACATGTGTTTCATCAGGTGGAATTGCAGGGATAGTTATTGGACTTGTTGTATTAATTGTAATTATTGGTGGAGTGATCTTTTTGATTTTCAAAAGAAGAGAATTAGAGAAACAAAAAGAAGAGAAAAAAAGACAAGAGGAATTAAGAAGAAGAAGTAATTCTCTTAAAGAAATTGAAATTGATCACATTTCAACAACTCAAAGTTCCTTTTTTTTGACAAATAAAAAAGTAAAGATAAAGGTTCTAAATAAATAAATAAATAAATAAATAAATAAATAAATAAATAAATAGAAGGAATTCATTCAGAAAGTCCTCAACAACCACCAGCAAGAGAGTTTGGTTTGATTTTTTTTTTTGAAAATAAAGAAATAAAGATATCGAATAAATAAATAAATAAATAAATAAAATAAAATAGCTCGAATTCATTCAGAAAGCCCTCAACAATCACCAACAAGAAATTTTGGTTAATTTATGATTATTTTCTTATTTTTTGGTAATTAATTGAATAAATAAAATAGCTGGAATTCGTTCAGAAAGTCCTCAACAATCACCAGCAAGAAATTTTGGTTTGATTTTTTTTTTTTTTTTTTTTTTTGAA
>Ga0209960_1003015_pt1 | contig 15459 bp, 24 predicted proteins | sample ThiBiot_500_plan_2_FD_183947 | JGI IMG/M metagenome (GOLD analysis project Ga0209960, IMG submission 183947) | Wastewater bioreactor microbial communities from Cape Town, South Africa - Thiocy_expt_500_plan (SPAdes) | ecosystem: Engineered > Bioreactor > Thiocyanate-remediating >...
TCGGTATTGAAGGCAGGCAGTTTTTCAGCATACGAAGGCAAATATTATTGCAAGCCTCACTTTACGCAGCTGTTTAAAATGAAAGGCAGCTACAACAGCATTGCCGAAAATACCCCCGACGACGGATCTGGCTCAATTCCCACAACTCCAAAGGAACCTCAGGTATATTTTCAATATAAGCTTTTCTCGTGCATAATATCGTTGAAAATTCGATTAAAAAATTGTTGCGGATCTTACTACAAGCGTACCTTTTTTTTTTTAATACGCCATGGTAATTAGTTGGAGAAAAAACCGTCATCGTCAGTGCTCGGAGGACCGCCAAAAAACAAAGAATTAATAGCAGAATTAAAAGACAAGGCTGAGGACTCGAAGCCCGAAGAGAAAAAACCCGGCCCTGAACGACAAACTTCTAGCCGATTTGCAAATAACGCGTTTATTCGTCAAGACAGTGTGAGTAACAATCCACCAAAAGAACTGTCCCATTCCCGTGAAAGTAGCACGAGCAAAGATAACTCCGCAACTTCAACTCCTTCGGAAATCAAAAAAGTACCATCATCCACATCCACGGCAAGTTCAGCTTCAAACGAAAAAGATTTGGCGCCAAAAGATAGCATGGAATATAGTACTAAACAGTATTGGGAATCGAGATACAAGCAGTACGTACAAATTGTAAAATTGGACTTTAGTCATATACGCGATCTGTTTTGTTTTGCAACATAATTACTTTTTTAATAATCGCATTATATGAATAGGGATGACGGAACATATGATTGGTTTGCCGGCTGGGATATCCTTGGAGACACCTTGAAAAAGCTGGTCAAAAAAGAAGATAAAGTATTGTACCTCGGTTGCGGCAATTCAGGTGCGTATTATTATAGATATCGATGCAAAAAATAACCGTTGGTCTATTAGAACTGATGGAGAATTTGTACGACGAATACAAAGGCGCCGTACAAATAAATAATGTTGATATTTCTGAGACGATTATTGAAAAAATGAAGGGCAGGAATTCATCGCGATCAAAAATGAATTGTAAGCCATATCCAGTACGTAAAATAATGTTTAACAATGATTTTATGCTAGGGAGTGTTATGGATGTGCTATCACTAAATTTTCCGAGCAATAACTTTGACGTAATAATCGACAAAGGCACCATCGATTCGATAGTTGTAAGTATTGTCATTCTTTAAGTGACGTCGACATTAGTTACTTATATTATATTTAGATGGGTCAAAAGGGCGACAGATCTAAGCTCGAAACGTCAATGGAGAGCAAAATCGAAAAAACATTGGTAGAAGTATCAAAGTACGAGAATACTATAAATATTGATATACAAGGCGTATACACATCGTTACTGAGGCTTATATTTCGAGCAGGATATTGAAATCAAATGGCACCTTCTTGTACGTCACCTTTGTGAAGCCGTATTATCGTAAATCAATATTCGAAAAATCAAAATTTAATTGGACGGTAACGACGCAGGGAATGGGTACGTCATAAAACAGCAAGTTTTATTTTTCTCTGGTCGACTAATGCAGTTACAATATCAGCAACTGAAAATGGTCCGATCTATTTATATACAATGAAGAAGAAATGATGCATATGAAACAAAATGTAATAATTTGCTTCTAATTTAAATTGCAACTTAAAAATGCAAAGATCGCGGTTTTGGGTTATACGTTCATTCATGGTTACATTATATGTTATCATTAATATTCACGATACTTTGAGCAAATATGATATTCTTTGAGAAGTTAAGAACAAACAAAAAAGGGATTGATTTTCGGATTTGTGAGGTACGAGATCTGTACCACTCTTTCGAAATGCTGCATAATTGCTACTTCTTTTTACGAGGGTACGAATCATATTAGTAGGCGGCCGGTTATCAGGAGGAGCACTTGGAGATTGTAACTTGTTGCAAAAAAGGTTGTATTGGCACCTTTTTTCCGAAGATATACTATGGAAATGCCCCAATTAGATTTGTACCCACAATAACTTAATTAGCGGGTTTGTTAATAGTTTTATTTTTTTTTTGTACTAAACGACTTTGATAGATCTATTAAAAGAGCAACTTTTGTAGTTGATTGGATTAATTTGATTACATCCCCCTTTATTTGTTTGCGGTTACTCTTGTTGAATTATAATTTTACCTATAATCATACCGTTACCATAATAGGAAATGATTTGTTTTCTCTTAGGCCGTTGGTTGATCTAACCCTTTGTCAGCAGCGTGCCCCAATATTTGTGACATGCTTGTTTAAATCAAACTTTTAGATCCGAACTTTACATGGTGTACAATAACACTGTACAATTTGGTTTGAGTGTAATGCATTTCCCTAACGACATAAATCCATTTTCAAGACTACATAGATTCTTAGGAAGTGCGTTAAGTAACCTAATTCTAATTAACTAACGCGTTGAATTATTCAGTAATGGAAGGTTCCAAAAAAGTTTAATCACGTGGGTCAACGCAAGCTAATTTTACCGGATCTCACCCCTGAATATTGTAAAAATTATACTGTTCCCAAGTAATCAATTCCCGTTCAGCGGTATGGCCCTATCTGAAGAGGTTATAACTGTTGTTTTTCAAAAACTCTAATTGTGGAATAATGTCAAATCTCTCATTGTTAACGACAATGATATGTTCGCATCTGTACCCTCTTGGAATGGCGCGGCTTCTTAGCTTTCTCGGCAATGGGCGGAATTAGCGCAAAGGAGCCACAAGCAGATCGTTGTCAATCTTGAAGCTAAAACTCTTCCCATTGCAGTAATTAGGTTGGATTTTAATGCGTAGATAAAGACTAAAAAAAAACGTTAACTTTCTTTGTTGTACTAAATTTGGACATTGCAGCGGCGAATGCCGAAAAATGTCGGCGTAAATCTCCCTCGCCAGATATTTTGTAGTTGAAAATCAAAAACGTTATCAACCTTTAGTTACTTCATTCTTTTAGTTTTGAATACCACAACTGCGTCAATGATGTATTTGAAGCTATTGTTTGTAGCCTGCTTTGTTGCCTTGGTTTCTTGCCAAACGCCTTCTTCCTGTGCCATAAATGGTTTCAATTTCTACAGTTCTTACGATGGAAATAGCAATCATCTGGAATTCAAGTGGGATTGGATTGGTTGCTACTTCAGCGACGGAACCAACGACGCCTTCGATGGTTTTTTATATCTCAATATTTACATTGATGGCACACAGTACAATCTTTGTGCCTTCAGCCCAGTTGAATGGCAATGCGACATTGGCACGACTGACAGCACTTCAGCCTCTTACGCTGAGTACGCGTACAACTTAACCTCCACTGTCCAATTGCGCAGAACCTTCTACGCTCCTCGTGATGGTAAGATCGTCGAAGGAAACTACAAAATTAACACTAACTTATTTACGTATTAGTTGCTATGATTAGAATTATTGATACTCTTTTCAACTACGGAACCGCTCAGGTGAACACTACCTGGCTTTACAACGGAAATTATGGTTCCGATGGTTCCACTAACTTTGCTGAGAATACAGCTTACTTCTGGGCCAGGTAACGTTCAGACTAATAATTTGCATACGCTAACATTGTTTCAGCTCTGATGGCGGCGATGGTAGTGGCGATCCCCCAGTCTCAGTGAATGCCGCTGGACCCCATGGCAGAGTTTTGCCTGCTAAAGATCCCTCCGAATTCCAAAATGGAAATGACAATGTCGACTGGTCCTATAACGGTATTTTGGTAGCTCCTGGTGAATCTCAAGCCGTTATGCACATCATTGGCCAACATCGCAACCTTTCCGATGCTGTTTCTATGGTTCTAGCAGTTAACAAAATGCCCGTTGAAATCTATGCCAATATCTCCAACGTTGCTAACATTGTTAACTGGGACATGTGCTACATTGCAGTGGTGCCAGTAACTGAGCAGACAACTTTCTGCACCAGCTCCCCCTCGGTTACATTCGATATCTCGCGTGATGGCAACTTTACCTTCAACGGCAAATCTGCAACTCCCTCTAACAACCAAATAACCGAAACTATCGTTAATGGTAACAACATCGTATCCTACACTTACACTCAGTTCGCCGAATGTACTGCTACACCTGCTTCCTTCCAATTCAATGTACCTCCAGCTGACTTTACAATTTCCGTCACAACTAAGAATGGTTTGCCTTCCGCTTCTGCTTCTGGCGGTTTTGGTGAATACGTTTACTCTTGGTCTTTCGGCAGCGGAGGTGACTTGTCTTCTGTCTTCGGAAAAACTGCAACTGTTACTGTAGTAGACAAGGAACAATGTATTGCGACCAAGGATATCGAGATTCCCTCCCAAGGAAAGATCTCCAGCGGATCTCAATTGGTTGCTTCTTTGGTTGGATTTGCCGTTGCGTATGCTTTGTTCTAAACGGTTTCTACCTCAATAAAAAGAAATAATTACCAAGTTACTATAATAAACTTCATTCTGGTCTGAGAGCAAAGATTGTTTTCAGAGTTTTTATTGAGAAGTGCTTTGCAATAAGCCACGATATTATTGCCGACTTTAATTTCAACCACTTTGCGTTGTTGTGGACGTACAATTCAAGGCGAGAGAGTTCGCAACGGAGATCCACTCGGGGATTCATAATTCTCCATGCTTATCATCAAAATAATCCACTGCTTAGTCGTTCATATCAATAGACCGTTTGTAATATCTTAATGCGCCTTCTGTAATTCCTGCGTCGTAACCGCATTGATTATTCTTTTCAAGCCTACACGTGGATCTGGTTCTGTTACCTAATCCACTATAACATTCGTAAATATCTATATTTGTTTGGGACTATAATACCTTTCTTATCGTGTATAGCGTTACATTTGTTTCTCCTGCTACCGGATCAATGTCACCTACTCTGCTCGTGCTTCTTATTCATAATATACATTTCACATGCTGATTGCAGTTGCTCAAACGTACAAGGATTCGTAATAACTCCTTTCATCCCAGATCTCAACGCCTCTTGTCTTGTTTCAGCCAATGCGTGCGCCGTCAAAGCTACGATGGGCGTTGTATTGTTTCGCTCTTTAATTTTCATCGCTGCTTCTAATCCGTCTAATAGACACGAGGTAAAATTAAGTTGATGTAAAATGATATTTCTAATTAAGAAATATTTTTTAAACAAAATTTAGGATCTGCTTTTGACCGTTTGTTTTATCTCCGAAAATCATATTATTAACTCGAATATTCCCGCTAAATACATAAATGTGTGTATATAATAGCTTACTCATTTCTGTCATTTCAATATCCATAAATATCAAGTCATATTGTTTTTGATTGCTCTTTTCAACTGCTTCTCGGCCGTTATTCGCAATATCAACATTGTACTTTAATTTGTTCAGCATCGATTTGATAGCTAATTGATTGACTTTGTTGTCCTTAACCAACAACCAATTAATTCTTTTTGTTTTTTAGTTTTTGTAAAACAGGATCCCCATACCTCAGCTAACAATAATGAAATTTCATCTTGTCGTGGCTCATTTTCAATTGATTCGCAAAGTGGTGGTGAAGCGGCATTTTTGTAACTATTAATTAGTGCCGTTTGTCGCTGTAATGACACGCGAGGAATTGGCGCCAAGCGAATATCGGTCTCGTCCATATTATTTCCATGATTAAAATCTTCAATATTCTTATCAACATTATCGTCGTTCGTAGCTTCGTGGTACGGGATGTAAAAGTAAAATATTGAGCCTTGATCTTTGCCCCCGCTATAAAAGGAAAAAGATCAGTCTTTATCTCCTTGTTAGGAAATATCTCGTGCTTGCCTCACTACGGCGATATCACCTTTATGCAGCAGACGAATTCTCTTGCTAATGGCTATATTAGGAATCGTCAGTACGTCAAAATAAAAATTACGCGCTAGCTTTTGACACGTGTCATATATCAGATACAATTTTCCGAGAATACAAACCTAATCCTAAGCCACTTCCGCCGTACTTTGTGCCCGTGTCCGCATTTCCCTATTATTTATAATACTTTACTACGAAAGCAAATGTTGGATCTGGATGTCGTAGTCTTACTTGTTCAAACGCGTCAAATACTTTAGTGATATACTGCCCATTAATACCAATTCCGGTATCATGCACTGAAAACACCAAATAAGATTTCGGTTTGTGTTGCGCGGAATTGTCGATCTCATGGTCACCCGCAGAACTGATGGCGAACAAACTATTCCTGGAAAATATTGTGCTGGGAACGCGCAAGACTTGCGGTCGTGAATTAGATGTTGAAGTCCACGGCAGATCTCCCAATGAATCGCGCAACAAGACTTTGACGGTGATTGTACCTTGTTCAGTGAATTTGATGGCATTTGAAAGGAGATTGATCAACACTTGACGAAGACGCAATGAATCACCAAGAAATTTTTGTGGCAATTTTTTCGAATTGAAATTGATTGAAAGTGAAACTTTTGGATTGGTTGAGAGCAGTGGTGATACGACTTGTGTGCTGTGTCAATGAGTTCTTTCAAATTAACACTTTCAAAATGGAGTTTCATTTTCTCCGCTTCAATCTGATGAAGTAAGTAAATTAATTAAATTAATAAATGAATGAATGAACGAATGAATAATAGAGTCAATCGTTCTCGAATCATCCAAAATTTTTGACTCTGTTCAAAAAAAAAAAAGTTTACGGTTTACAAGCCGCACAATCGCAAGATTTGATTCAAATTTATAAGTCGATTGAGAGTGTCCAGTATTTAAACAGCACGATGGAACTTTTCTTTTGAAAACATTTCAGATTGACGTCATCTTTTTGGACCAAATGCAGGCTCTTATTTTAACCGATAAATAATATAATTTTTACCCCTCTTATACAAAAGAGACTACAAAAATACCTTAAACATACGAAATTTCGCACAGGTTCTACAAATACAATGATCCAAGAGATCACCATCTCTTGCTCTCTAGCTCAAGAAGTATTTGTTCAATAAGAATAGTGTTTCTGGTACGTTCAAAGTGAAGTTATCCATTTCGTACGAATTTACGCCTGTCTCTTTCTTATCCAACAGATCATCCAACTCCAACTTTAGCTTTGCGACGACCACTGATGGTTTCAATGTTAAAATTATTGTCTAATATAGAACATATATGCCTGTGTCATACATCCAGCTAATTTGGCTTCAATGTCAAAAATTCCATTCTCGATCGGATCCAGCATTTTGATGAAGAGATTGATCTTTTTCCTATCGAACAATTAGCTATTACTATTTATGTGTCTAATTCTAAAAATACACAGTCAACTAACTGATACTATCTCTATTTGATATTGAATGTGTTACTCATGAAGGAAATAAAAAAAAGAAAGGATCCAATAAATACTTACTCTGACGCACTCATTTCGCTCTCACCCATTTCAATCACACCGCGCTTAACGAGATCTTTAAAATGGAATTTCTGAATCATTTTCTTGTGATGCTTTGAATTGCGGTACACGTTCTGACGGCACGAAATGAGGTATTTTTGGTACTCCATAATCTGATTGTTTAAATAGCCTTGATATTTCATAATATTCTTGTACGCCAATCTTAATCTTTCGAGTTCTTTCAATTGTTGCTCCTTTCGGTTCGTTCGATTTACAACTTTCTGTGCATTGTAACAATCCACATTAATCCATTTGAATATCGTAATATATACTCGTAGCAATTTGTGATGATCATCGTATAAATGTAACGGAAGAAATTCTTAGAAAAAAAATTGCAAAACTTACGAATGCAACATCCCGCAAGAACTCGGAGTAATTCTTCTCCGGATCAACTTTGTTGTGTTCAGCCAATATCTTCAAGTTATCTTCGGTCTTGTAAACGAGGTTTTGAAGAATTTTATCGTTCGATGCAGATGCGTATTCTCTAGCGCCTTGTAGTACATCGATGAGGGTGTGTTGTCTAAAATAACAATTAATATTGAGCACAACAAATTCGACAATAACTTATTTCCTACCTCTTGCCCGTTTTGACGATCGCGCCCAAAATTTTGACTACGTAATCCACGGTCTGCTCGTACCTGACATTAATATTCGAATCGTCATCTAAAAAAGGTGGATGCATTAGACACACATTTGTTATCCAAAATAAACGACGAAATTACCGAGAATATTTTTCGTTATTTCTTTGAATCGGTTTTCGAGGGTCAATTGCACTTCGGTCTCTTTTTGATTCTCAGTCAACGTTGGTACATCGCCAAGATCGGCCATTATAATTCTACCGCAAAGTTAATCTAGGCATATTACATAGCGTACAGTACCTTAAAGGGTCGTTAGCTTCTGGCGCTAATTGTCCCAAGTGCTTGTACAACAAAGAGTGGATCTCGGTGATTTCTTCCAATGAAATGATAATGAATGGCTTCTCCGTGCTGTACAAGTCCATGTACTTGTTAACCTGATATCGCGTTAAATGATTGATTTTAATGTATTCAGCACTTACTTGCAAATATTCTTCGGGATCCGTTACATTCATCAATGTCTTGAAATATGACTCGACACTACCGATCAATTGATTTTAACAGAAGATTTTTATGAATATTATTGTAAAAATTACTTACGTGGGGATGTTCTTACTAATCCAATCGTTCAAGGGTGTCATTACGTTTTTCGACGGGAACAAGTCCAAGTTGAACAAGCGCTGCAGAACGATTGAAATCTAAAAATAGATGCGTTAATATAAAAAAAAATTAAAACCGAGTTCCAGAACGCACTGTGATCAAATTCTTTCGTTTTCCAGCTGTAGGAGCTTCAATATCAAACGCTTCAGGCGTGACAATAATCAAGTTCATGAAGCGGTAAAACACGTAGTAGCCAATGACCTTGAGAATCTCTTGTTGATTCGCCTTCGGGAATCTCGCCATGGCGCTTGACATGATCTGTTTGCAAATCAATCGCAGGCCATACGGCACGCTGTTAACATTTTCGATGGCAATCTTCAATATGTCGTCACAAACTTTAGTCAATTGAGCGACGCGTTGCTGAAGAATATCTTGGACCTCGCTATTATTGCCCAGATCGTCGATAGATATATCTGTATTGGTTTTGCCTTGTTGTTTGGCTAGGCCGTGATAGACCTGTCAAATGGTGTCAAAAAATATATATATATATGACACGTGTCGCACGCGTAAGAGATTTAACAACTTACAGCCAACGGCTTCAACTCGAATTCGTAATCTTCCGCCAAAAATTTCTTCAAATAGATGCCGAGCGTGTTTTTCAAAAACTCAACGCCTTGTTTTCGCTTGTTATAAGTTATCAACATCTTCGGGATAATCGAGTCTGTTTGAGTAAGCTCGCTAATGTCCAATTTGAGGTGCTTGATTTCTTTTAAAACCGCCAAATAGAACAACTTTAACAATAAGAATTCTTCACGTGGCGCGAAGCTATGTCCAAATAAGGTCAACAGAATCGTATCTAAGAATTTGGTCACTGAATCAGATTGCACCAAGAACGTTCTACACGCGACTAATTAGTTTCCAAATGTAGCGAATGGAAGTTTACGTACAAGTTGGCGAGGTATCCAGGATCAGTCTGAAGCAGGTAGAACAAGTGGCTGTAAATTTCAATTCGTTTTGGCGCCAACAAATCAATTTTTGACCTGGGCGATTCCAGCGCGACCTTTGACTTGGCTTTGCGTTCTTGACGATCCAATTCCTAGTGTAGTAGTGATAGTAAGAAAATTGCCAATTAGAATTTTTACGTAAATTAATTAAATCGTCATTAACATTTGCAGTATTTAAACGGGATTGATAAGTAACAAATGAAAAAAGTTCAAACTTTTTTGAACGTTTAGCCAAAGTATTTGCACGTACTTGAATAGAAGTTCTGTTTGCAATCAACAACGAGATTTTTTTCTCGAGTTTTTTCAGTTCCTGTTCGAGCAAATAATTCTTTCTGTTTTCTTGAATGATCATTCTCTTCAACTCCCCGATTTCTAAAAATAACATTAGTGCTCCTATAATAGTTTGCGTTGCATCGTCAATCGTACCTAAGATCCAGGCTCTATCGTCGGTTTGATCTGGGCTCAAAGCAATGATATTTGCCATTTCTTCTATACTCAAGTTACCATTCTTCATTCGCTCGGCCTTCAGTTTATATTCGGTCATTTCTCTCAAAAGCATTCGCACTTGAAGTGTCAACAGCAAACATTTTCGTTCCATCAAAAAGACGGAATCTGGGATCAAGGCTTGTACGTCAAGATCTTTCGCCATTTGAATAGCGTTCGAGGTGATAACACCTTCATGAATAGGGCGCTCTAGATCCGCTAACAAATCGTCGAAGGCTGGATCCGCGGGAGCTGATTCTACAGAAGAGGAACTAGTAGTGGTTTTCACGTGTTCATAAGAGCTAGAAACATCTATTTGTCATAATTCAATTAGCAACCATACATAATGGCCGAGATTTTAGAGGATCCGAACAAGATTTGGTTGACATACTTGATCTTGAGAAACTAAGGCGAGTTTGAACAGGCAAGCGAGACCGCGATAATGAGAGCCTAGGAACAGCCTGTCTAAATGATCCTGAGTTGGATAAACTTGGAGAAGGGCTTGCACGGGTTGGTGAAGCTGTACGTGTGGTGCTGACCATGGGTGTGACGCCAGAAGAGGCACTCGACTTTCTCCAGTTGGTAGGACTGCTACTACCAGATGTTTGGGTAGTATTAGGGGTCACATGATTGCCAGAAACGCTAAGTACTGGTGGATTCGCAACGCGTCCACTCATGGCCTGAACATCGTCGTCTGTAACTTGCTTAGGCGCCATTTGTCGCGGAGAAGTTGAAGTAGATGAATTATTGCTTGAGGCATTGTTGGTAGCACGAGGACTATTTTGCCAAGCCAGATTTGGAACTTGACTTCGAGGTGTAACGCCTCTAGGGCTGTCCACAGCAGAAGAGCTAGATGAAATATCACTAGCACGACTAGGTGGAGGCGTGCGCGGTTCAGTTGATGAATCGGTAGTCGCTGAACTGCGAGCACTAAAGTCGCTAGATCTAAGTTGTTGCTTAAGAGCGATTTCTTGAAGCTTTCTTTCTACCTCTGCTTGTCGCTCAGATAGCTCTTTAAGCTTATTCTCTTCATCTAATTATAGAATTGGATGAGGCCACGGATGAGAATAAAAAAACAATTATAAAGTAAAGCAAATAATTTTAATTATAACTCCTTCAATTATACAAATTTAAAATCAAATATGACAATCAAACAAATAAAGTTTGGGTTGCGATCCGATACCAAGGACGGCTGGAGCTAGCCGTTGAAATCTCCGAAATTTAACAATTATGAATAAGTGCTCGCGCACAACAATGCATGAAAGCTGCATCAATAAATTCCAAGTATCGTTATGTTGAGGTGCACAAAAAAAAAAAGTCAAACTTTGTCCCATCCCATGTCCACAACGTGAGTTGAGTTATATAACACGTACCTGCGCTCCATACACCGTCTCCTGCCGGTCTATATGTGCCTAGGAAACCTCGCTTCGGTGGAGTAGATTGGTTCGTTACGGTGGAAGTTTGAAATTGTTTGCTTCCAGGGGACCCTGCTGAAGGTTGAGAATTTGGTAATTGTTGCACTTGAGCGCCTGCATATAAACATCATTAGGTACTTTGTGCAAGTTGGGTTGGATGTAAACACAAAAAAAAAATCGGAAAGGAATCTCGATATAAAACAGAGTACATTCGTGATAACAAGGATAATAAACCCAACTTTTATTTTGTGCATTAATTATTGCTTAATTACCTTGTGAAGTGTTTGCTATCGGGATGGGACTAGTTCCGGTTGTCGGTGAGGGTTCTCTTGGGCTTGCCGGTGTATTGTTATTTGCTGCTGTTGGATTTGACCTTTGAGATCCTAATAAAAATCGACTCATATTGACTGATTTATTTTAAATTTCTGCAGCAGTTGGAACTCATCAAGTTGCCGTAAAGTTGTTGATTGGAATAAACAATCGCTGTAATATCTATATGACACGCAATCAAGAAGGGGTGTTGTTTGCAGGCAAAAAAATCTTGCTGATAGGGAAAGATACGATTTTTGTGACATCGTTCGTCACTTTTTTTGGTTTGACAGATGTCCATGTTCAGAAAAGGGTCTCTCCAATACGACCGTGCGTACGTTAGTTCGCATGCATTAATATCAAGCAATGCGGAGCACTGTTTATTTTAAAATGACGTTACAGAGAGTAACCAACCCAGAAATTTTCTTTAATTTGATTTTAAAGGAAGTTATTATTATCAAATAATACTACTATAAATAAGCATATAAGCAACGTTGTTGGCCACAAGTCGACAAAATATTCTGTACAATCAATCAAGATCTACTGACGCAATTATTCACGTTGAAAGGTATTAAATTTTAGTTTTGAACCACTCTCTTATCCTTCTGGTGAGGATTTATTTTACTTCGAGAACGTTTTCGGGAAGTTTCTTGACCGTTGTGCACGAAACGACACCACTTTTATTTTTTGCAGAGCTCTCCAGTTTAGCACGAAAGAAGTGTAATCAGTGTTTATATTAATGACGCGCGATTATATTAATTTACCTTGTTAATAAAATTCAAAACGGAAAATTCTCTATTCACTTCTTATCTCTTGTTGAGGTACGTAATATCCATTATAATTTATTTAAATATAATTTTGAATGCCAAAAAAAATGCCTGTACGGAATTTTTTCCAACCAAACTTCGATCGGGGCAATTTTTCAACCTTATTAAAAATTATAACATAGTGGAATACGCTCTAACATGCCGACGTTTTATATTAATTCTACTTTTAGATAATATGACTTCCGAAAAACTCAATGAGAGCACGACGGAGCTTCCAGATCCGTGCGCACTACCCGACGAGGTCACTGATTGGCTTAAATCTTTTAATTTTGCCTCATATGCAACTAGGTTTATGGAGAACGGCTACGATACTCTGTTTGTGTGCTCACATCTTGACGAAAACGATCTAGATCTACTTCAAATAACGAGACCTGGGCATAGAAAAGCATTATTGTTAAAATCTAAAGAGTTGGATGAAAAAAGGAACAAAATTGAAGCAGCAGTAAGTCTAAAGGGCGGATGTAACTACTTTGGTCCATTTCGTACGAAATGTTTTATCTGGAGATCTTATTTTGGCACAATATCATACACCTATTAAATTTGTATTCATAGAATAAGAAGAGAGACAAATTCATGTTTTCTAAAGCGAATAGACAACTAACAGATGAGTATTGGGTGCGCACCAAACCACGAAAGGAACCTTATGACGATCAATTGCCCGTATTAGAGATGCATAATAATTTCAGTAGCCATGGTATGCTGAAGTTTACCATTCCTATTTCATTGTGTAGATTGGCGATTTGATTTCCTTTTACACCCGCCCAAGATCTTCACGATAGAGCGAGTAATTAATTCATTTTTGTTTTTATAGGCATTAGATTATTTCTTATTAGGCACGGACAGGCTTTAGCAAATGAAGATCCCTCCTTCTACACAAAAATTGCGGATCACGCAGTTCCTTTGTCAGATCGAGGTCGTCAACAGGCGATTGATGCAGGAAGACATTTATTGAGCATATTCAAGTAAGCATTAGCATACTAAAGTACATCACCGTAAGGCTTACTGCTGCAAAACAAAATTGTAATTTTCTTTAAAAGGGAAATACACGGCAACGACAAGCCAAAGAGCCATTATTGTAGATTATGGACCAGTCCTTATTTACGAGCGCGAGAAACTGGCGAATTAATTTGTAATGAAGCTCAAGGTAGTGTTTGAGGTCTCAATTGAGTTCAAAAATTAATTTGTTTGGTGTATTAAGGTTGGATTAATGATAGCAGAGAGCACATGTTTTTGGGGGAGCAGCAGTTTGGGTTATTTGAAGGTACGGATCCATATAGAGCTTCCATTAAATTCTTTTTCTTTTTTTTTTTTTTGTGACACAAAATAGGCGTTGATTGGGATTCGGACGAAATTGTTGATTCGTATCCAAAAGAACTGGAATATTACAAGGTGTGTTGTACAATATTAATGTGAGATGAGGCAAGGTACTAACACGACTTGAGAAGAAATGTTCGGCATTCGGTGGCAAGTTTTGGGCTAAAATTCCGCTTGGAGAGAGTCGGTTTGACGTCTGTTTGCGCGTGTCACAAGCGTTTGGAAGTTTTCATCGCGATGCTGTCATGCACGGCATTAAAAACATTGGTATGAACAGGATCAGCATATTTTAGTTCTGCGTAATGTATATAATGTTAATTTTACTCTCAATTAGTCGTGGTTAGTCACGGAATTACAATAAGAGCATTTTTAACAATGTGGCTGCATTTGACCCCTGAAGTAAGTGTTTGTCGCTAGCGGGGTTTGTTTCGTTGTACTGAAAGTTGGTTTCGTTTAGTGGTTTGAAGAAGAGCCAAATCCGGCGAATTGTTCAATAAGATTGATAGAAAATAATGTAGATAAAGGGTACCTCTATGTTCCAAACCGATCAGACTTTTTATCTTCGGCTACAGATCTGCTGCTGTCGAAGAGTACGGAGAGAGAACAGCCGTAATGCTATACAATGTAAATAAAATTATTATGCAAAAATGTTTGTAGTCGGGGATCAGGTCCGACCTGTACAGAGAGAGCGAGATGTTTCATCCTCAACTATTTTCTTGTCCTCAATATGTGATACATGTATATGTTTTATGACATTAATTTAATTTAGTAATTTAGTTGGTTAGGTGGATTACGGAACTAGTTTCCCACGGTAACCACAAAAGGAAATTTTATTTTGCGTAAACAACGGATTATTTGTGAAATTATTTTCTATGATGAAGACAAATAAGAGTGGGCTCAACACGTATCTCAGTTGGGAAGATGGGATGATGCACAAAATTCTTTTGATCTTGCCCTCTGGATTTGTTGCCAAATACAATGCTTCAACCGAATTGCGTGTAGTTTCTGTAGCATATTTGCGATATTTTTTATTGTTTATTATTTTGTTACTCTTTTCAGTGTATCCCATTGGCAAATACACCGAATTATTAGCCAACCCATCTGGCTTGGCTCTTGGTACTATAACAACTTTAGTTGGCTTTGCGCTATTCGTGATCACAAAAAATCCAGCAGTTGGAACATACATGGCGCTATTAAATTCGATGCTGATCTTGGTTTGGTTCAGTTACAGCTTTGGAGGAATGGCAAACAACATATTACGACACGATGCATTAGTCTTTTCTATGGGAATGTTTTTTGGTAAAATCAGAATTATTTATAAATAGCGCAATATGATTTGTTGTGTAAGTAACTCCGGATGAAACTTAGGTTTGAAAGGCGCCATTTCTGCTGTGATATTCAATATTGCGTCGACGACTATGTTTATGTATTTGGAAAAACAAGGCATGGACTTTTATTACGGTCGATCTCCTGAGGAAATCCACGAAATAATGTGGTAAGCGATTTAACGAATGTGATCAAAATGAAAATATTATGGTCATGAAATAAGGTTTATAAAAAGACTAGTTTCG
>Ga0209960_1003016_pt1 | contig 15446 bp, 14 predicted proteins | sample ThiBiot_500_plan_2_FD_183947 | JGI IMG/M metagenome (GOLD analysis project Ga0209960, IMG submission 183947) | Wastewater bioreactor microbial communities from Cape Town, South Africa - Thiocy_expt_500_plan (SPAdes) | ecosystem: Engineered > Bioreactor > Thiocyanate-remediating >...
AACAAGAACGATGCAAAAATTAGTGAATTATTGGAACTATTGGAATCATTTGAAGGAAATTCAAATGAAACAAGAATCAAGCTTGAGATTAGAATTTGGATTAGCAAGTAAATATTTGAGATCTTGATTTTTTTTTAATTTTTTCTTTTTTTCTTTGAATTAATTGTTCGTAACACATTTCTAGATTGATGGAATGAAGTCTTCCTTACCTTATTTCCAATATCATACAATCTATTTTTGAATTAAAGTTCCATCCCAAAGAGTCCCAGAACTTGTATTAAAAGATCCTTTTATTTTCATATTAATGTCAATTTCAATTTAGTCAACTCGTTCTGGAAAATTTTGACATTTATTCCAATTTGTCCTCACATTCGTTCAACCAAAATAGTGATCTGATCAGGTTTTCACATTAAGTTACGTTTTGATGATTTAATTTGATTAAAGAAGAATTGCGAACTTGGGAGATTTGAAATTTGAAATTTGAACTTTGAACATTGAATTGAATGTCTAATTTTAATAATTACAATTATAATTACAATTTAAATTGTAGAAAGGGGATGATCTAACCAACTCGTTCATGAAAAAGTGAAGAAGATTGAAAGCTTGAGAATTGATTTTAAAATGGAGAAATGGCTGATAATCTTTGAGTAATTTGATGAGAAGTGGGCCTTTCACTCGGATTTTGATTCCAACTAAATTCAATTAAAGTTGATATTAATTCCAAATCTTTATTTCCATGAGTTTCTGGTATTTCTTCTCTTTTTCCTGATCGAACTTGGAATTCAATATCTGCTGTCTCTTTCACTACAATTAATTAATTACAAAAAATGAATAAGAAGAAGAATAAGAACAAAACAATCAATTACAAAACACAACAAAACAAAACATCAAATAAAAAGAATAATAGCATAAACAAATAAAGAAAAACGTACAATGAGCCCAAGGAATTTTTTTGGTCATCAATTCCCAAAGAATTAAAGAATAAGAATAAACATCACTTTTCATTTCATGTTCAATTGTAACTGTTGCTATATTCGATGTCATTCTTCCAAATACTTCTGGGGCTGTATATCTTGGTGAAAATCCTTTCACATTCACTATCTTCTGATTTACTATCTAATTTATCAAATGATTGTTTTTAAAAAATTTTCTGAAAAAGAAAAACCAAAAAAGAAAAGAAAAAAAAAGAAATAACATTTGTTTCAGAACTAATTCCAGCTAAACCAAAGTCACAAATCACTGCACTCAATTCTTTCTTTTCTTTTTGAATTAAAATATTTGACCTATTTGATTATTGATTTATTTATTTTTTATTTGGAAAAAAAAAAGACGATTTGAGATCTCTATGAACAATGCCACTGGAATGAATATGGTTCATTCCAGACGCAATATCTTTTGCAAATTTAACAATAATATCTGTGGGAATATTTCCATTTGTATTTTTGATATAATTGTGCAAATCTTCATCATATAACTAAGTTTATTGTTTTGAATTTTTTTTTTTAGTAAAAAAAAAAAAAAAAAAAAAAAAAAAAAAAAAAAAAAAAAAAAAAAAAAAAAAAAAAAAAAAAAAAAAAAAAGAAATAACGAAAAAAATGAAGAATGAAGAATACTTTAGTGGTAATACAACAAGGATTTTCAGAATAACCAACCAAAGTGATAATGTTTGGATGAGATGAAATGGTCCATACAATTGCTATTTCTTGTTCAAATCTTTGTTTGAAATTTTCTTGAGAAAGACTTTGACTTTCAAATAATTCTTTGATCGCAACTTCTTTAAATCCAAATTTCTTTGATTTAAAAAAAGGTCAAATAAAAAAATTTCGAATCGAAACAAAGAAAATAAAGAAAGAAAAGGCAACCTCACTCAATTTTGGATCCAAAATTACACCTTTATAAATAACAGCAGCACCACCACCTCCAATTTTTTTATCTTTTCTAATTTGACTAATAAAATCAATCTTCATAAATCCTGGTAAAGTAACATCAAGTTTTGTATTTGCCAATGTTGTCTCTCCAAATAAAAATGTTTTCACTTTTTTTTTTTTTTATTTAAAAAAAAACTGGATTTATAATTGAGAAAGAAAGAAAGAAAAAAAGACGTAGTTCTTGGGTTGAATCTGAAGTCAGAGAATCAACTTCCATGAGCTCATTTTTGAATTTTCCTTTTGATTTGGCAGGTTTGAAAATAATAATTACGACTAAAACTAATAATACAATGGCTCCGATCCCTCCAATAACTCCTCCAACAATTTTACCTAGATTATTTTGCCCTGGATTATTTTGTCCTGTAACTGATTCACATTGAAGAGTACATCCACTTCCTTGAACTCCATTATCTGCTCCAAGATCACAAGATTCTCCTTCATCTACAACTCCATTTCCACATTTACTACAAACTGAGTTTCCACCACAAATACCTTGACAATCAACAACTGCTGTTCCATAAGGTATTCCTAAACAATCAACTGTACAAGTTGTTCCATTACAAACTCCACAAGGATTTAAAGTCTTTTGTTTATCAAATCCAAAACATTCTCCACAACTGTCTTTATCTTGGTTACATTCAATATTTGGTGGATCACAACATATTCCACATTCATCTTTTCGGTCATACATTGAACTATCTGGACAAAGTCCACATTCATCTGAGTAATTTGAAGAAGTTCCTGGACAGAAAAGAGATGGACAACTAGTTCCATCATTACATGTTGTGAAAACTTGATTAGGTGAAGGACAAGGAACAGGATCAACAAAACATGGGCAAAAGACTCCCTGGGTATCGTTTTTATTTTTTAATATATTCCAATTTGGATCACTTTCACCTCCATCATGACATTCTCCACAATCATCCATATTCATATTTCTTTTTTCAGTTTCATTTGCAAACCAACAATCACCACAATTATCTGTAAATGCATGTTTACATGTTTGAGATCTTGAACAATCCAAAGTATCAGCAAGATAATAATTTCCTTTACAATCTGGAGTACATTCAGTTGCTGAATCATAACCTGCAACATTGGTACACATTCCACAAGCATCTTTGAGTTCATTCATATTTGCAATTAAATTACAAACACCACAATCATCCACTTTGTAAAGGATTGAGTCTATTCCATCACGATAATAATTACCAACACAATCTTGAAGACATGGATATGGAGGCTGTTCACCCGTATCTAAAGGTTGATTACAAGGATCATAAGAAAGTTCACAAAAAGGAGCAGCATCAGGGAAAGGGACACAAACATTACAAGAATTTTTGGGAATTGGTGAAGCTGGAGTTCTTGAACCTGGTATACATCTGGTACCAGTTCGAGGTGGACTTCTTGCAAAAAAATGTGTTAAACCAGTTGAAACTCCATTGGCTTGATTATAAAAACCAATATCAAATTTGCATGTGAATCTCTTTTCAAATCTTCCATAATTGTGATATTGATTACAAATATCATTTTTTGTTTTCAATGACCCTGATGCACTGTTAAAATCATTCCAAAGATCGGTATTTTGAACAACATAACCAGCTGCAAATGCATCATCACATCCATCAGTTTTGTATGGGACAGTAGGTTTGGCGGTTAAATAATATATGTTGTTACAAGAATCTTTAATACAGAGGGGTGATAGAACTCCCTTCAAAGTACAAACTCCACAAGTATCATAATTGTAGTTTCCTCCACTTCTTAATGGACAATATCCCATACAATCTTTTTGGGAAGCTAAACAACATTTTCCTTCAGGATCATTGGTCTTTCTAGAATGTGGAATTCCATCACAACCACAAATATTAACTGGTGCTTGACAATTTAAACCATTGCAAGGATAATCAAAACATGTTTTACATTGCCCGAGATCAACAGTAATTTGAAGGAAAAAATTTCTAATGAGGTTGGAGTTACTTGAGATAAATTGGTTCACATCAAAAACACGAGCTACTTTGCCATTTTTAAGGAGGATTCCTTGAATAGAATTTTCATATCCTTTATGAGCGTTCTCCAAATTATTGTAGGTTTTGGCGCCATAAAAGTTTGAAAAATCTGCATTTTGAGATTGAAGATTTGGATTTCCATATTGATTGAATGTAAGTGTTGTATAAACGTCGTTATTGTAAGCAGGAATGACTAAATAAAGCATGGCATCCTTTGCAATAATATCGTTAGCGACACTGTTAATTTCGTCTTGATATTGTGTCCATTGAGAAGTCAAATCGGAGTAATATGCCTCAGTATAAACTGGACTTTGGAATCGATTTACAGGATAAACAGCAGGATCAGAATCTTCATCTTCAAAGAAAAAAAAGGTTAATAATTAAAATAGAAGAAAATGATGGTAGAAATTACCAGTTAAAAGAATTAAAACTATCTTTGAATTTGATCTATAAGCAATGTTGAGATTTCCTGTTGATGTAGCGTTCAAACTCATTCTGATTGTTTCCAATCCTGCCTCACGATATCCACCAGTACTAAGGATCGACATTGTGGATTTAAAGGTTGAAAAAGATGTCTATTTGAATTTCAAGATATTTATAATTTATGAAGCATAGTAATAAAAAGATAATATAAGCATACAGTTAATGGCATTGTGAGTTTTGCTTGTTGATTATCGTTTCCAATACCAGCAAAAGTTACAATCGTATAAGAAGGATTAATTGAAGCACTTTGAAGAACTTGAGCAAAGGAAGTCAAAACTATGATGTTTGATATAATATTTTGCTTCAAGTATTCATAGTTTTTTTTACAAAATAAAATAAATAAAATTTACCTCCAGTCACAGCTTTAATATTGTCATCCATAGAACTCGAAAGGTCAATAATAAATACAAAGTCAACAAGAGGACTGGCATCAGTGCATCCGTTATAACATTGAGGAGGTCCACATTGAGCAAATGCACTTGATATCACAAAAGCAATTAACAATAGCAACTTCACAACTTGATTCATCACTCTATTTCAAATTTTCAAAGAGTTAAATATCAAAGTTAAATCCAAAGTCAAAGAGATATCAAAGTGTTACTGATTGCTCTTGTGAAATCTGTAATTGATTAGAGATGATTTTTGACGAGCTCACTAGAGGTTGTTAGATTCTCCTAGAAGTTTTAAAAAGAACCAACTAAACACATCTTTTCACAAGTAATTGTTTTAGTTCATTGATACTGTTTGCAATATATTATATTCTAAATCTTATCATTATGAAGGAAAGCTTGGTCCAGTTTGCGAATGTTGAGAGAAAAGGAACCGAACTTCAAATTGCAATTGATGTGATCGGACATCTTCAACATATATACATCAATAAATTTTAAGATCATGAAATATTAATAGGATATTTAGATTTTTTACATTGAAAAATTTTAAAAAAATATGAAGAAGCTAAAGTGAAATTTTCATTAAATGATTTTTTTTTTTTTTTGCTTGATTTTACTTGTAATACACGATATAAGATGGATAAATTTGCGATTCATGAACAACTAATTCATCAGCGATCCACTCTTGCTTCAATTGTTCAGCATCGGTAATTGGAAAGGCTGTGCTAATAGATCTACCATCAACTTTTTTTTTTTTTTGATATTATTAAAGAAAAAAAAAAAATGAATATCAAAGAAGAAAAAGAAAGAATACCAAGAGTGAAATGAGATTGATAACCAGGATTGATTGCTGCTCCTAAATATCCATTTTCATTTTTCTTTGGTTTATCCTCTTGAAAAATTATATTTCCTTCTTTATCTGTCATATATGGATGTTCAATAACTGGAAATGGATTTCCAACTAATACAAATCCAATCACAAATACTTTGTGATCCTTTGGACAATATTTTTCTGCATATTCTGCTTTGGACGTAACATAAACTCCTTTTTTATTTTTTCAGCAAGTTAATTTTGAATCATTAGAAACAATTGAAAGAAAGAGGAAAAGAAAAAGAAACCTTTTGAATAATAACCAGCATCAAGTGTGGAAGCTGTTCCAAATCCATTATCACCTTTAAATTTTGAATTGAATTCAGTTTGTGTTGTTTATAAAAAGAAATAAGATCTAATAAAATAAAAATAAAAAAATAAATAAAAAAAAAGACAAATTCTCCAAGCAGCATCTTTGGTGGTCCCTTGGATCATTGGAATCACAAATGTCTATAATTTTTAAATTAATTAAAAAATGAGAATAAGACATAAAGAAAAGAATGTTGATAAAAATGTACATTATTTCCATGATTCCAACCAACTTGTCTAAATGTTGAAATATAATCACCCAAATATTGAACCATTGATTTTCTTACTTTTGATTCTGATTTTTCAATCCAATTTTCTCTCTTAAATAAATTTGGGGTATCTTTATGTTGACCATAGATTTGTTGGCAAAGGGTATCAAATGATATTTTCCGATTTTTGTTTTCACTTCCAATCACTTTATCAACTTTTGAAATATCAAATCCAAATAAATTAAGTAAATATTCAACTTTTTCATATCCTTTTGGATTTAATATTTTTGAGTTTTCAAAAATTGGTTCTGGTTCACTTTGTTGATTTTGATTTTGATTTTGATTTTCATAAGTGTAATCCCAATATTCATTTCCTGATTAATTTTTTTTGTTACTTATATTGTTAAAAATGAAAAGAAAGAAAAGAATAGAGAAAAAAAATGAAACCTATATTATTTTGATTAGCCAAAGTATTAAGTAAACCAGTTTTGAATAATAAATCTTCACCATAAATTGGAAAATGAGTAATTGGACATATCAATTGTCGATCTTTTATTTCCAATTTACAATCTTCAAGAATATCATTTAAACCAATTAATCCTTTTGAAAAATGAGGAGATCTAACACATTCTTTCCATTTCACCCCTCCATAATGTCCACTTACTATTTTCACTTCTTCATAAATATATTTCATCATTTCTAAACATTCATTTCTATCTTTTCCTCTAATTCTAATCTCAAATAAATTTTCTTCCATTTTGACTTCCAATAAACATAAAATATTCCCATTCTTATTTTCATTTTGATCATCAAAATGTTTTAATAATACACCTCTTCTCCAAATGATATTATCAACAATTTTATTTTGAAATCTAACCAATAATCTTGAAACCATTTCACTTGGAACTTGATTAAATGAAAATATCCTTTCAATTTCAATTTCTTTTCTTGGAATTATTGTTGGCCAATATTTTGATAAATCATTATGTTTATCTTCAGGTAAATAACTTGTAATTAAACTTCTTTGATCTTTGAATTCTTTTAGTTCATTTTCTTTCAATCTAAAACAAATTTCAAATTTTTCCATTGATAGCATCAAATTTTCTGCATGGCCCATATAATTTGGCCAAAATATCTTTAAATCTGAGTGATTTAAAATTCCATCCTTGATATTATGACGAAGATTCGGCTTAAATAACTGTCCCATAATTTCTTGTGACAAAAATTCTGGTTTCAAAACAACATCATTTGATAATTCAATTGGTTCATCAAAATAAACACAAGTTCCCCACATGTGTAATAAATTTAATCCTCTTTTCACAAAATCTTCATCAAATTCAAATGTTGAATTGGTTTTACAATCATCAATCAATTCTTGTAAACTAATAATTGGAATATCCTTTTCATTATAATTTCTCTTTAATTTTTCAATTGAATTCTTAATAGTTAAATATCCAATTGGTAATTTTTCACCCATATATCCATGTGTTAAGGCTATTTTATAAATATCTTGTTTCAATTCATCAATGTTCTCCAATGTTGAACAACTTACTTCATAAATTTCAATTGAATAATGAATTCCATTTGATTTTGCTATTTCTAAAATTTCTTGTTCTCTTAATTCTTTTGATTCTTTTGATTTATCCACTTTTTCATCATCCAAAAAAGTACCAACAACCATAATTGAGAAATAAGGTTTTCCATCTGTTAAAGTTAAATCATATTTCAAATGAGATGAAAGTGATTTGAACCAAAATTTTAATCCTTCTAATCCATTTTTTCCATTTTTCTCATCTTTCATTTTCCATAAAACTAAAAAAACAGTTCTTGTTGATAAAAAATAATGATGTGTATTATAATAATCATGTTGTCCTGCAAAATCCCAAATTGAAACATCAATATTTGGTGTTACATTATTCAATTTATTTGAATTTTGAAGAATTTGATCTTGAATTTCAATTCCATGAGTTGCAACATTGAAAGTAATTCTTTTCAATCTTTCAGACCATTTATCTCTTGTTTCTTGGTTTTTGAAATAAATTTCGATCTTCTTTTGAGTTTTATCATTTAATGGAATTAATTCTAATCCTGTTTCTTCTATTTCTTGAACATTCCATTCTCTATTCTCAAGAATAATTTCTTTATAATCCTTATTTGATTCCTTTGATTTATATTTTCTCAAATATTTTCCTTGTAATTCAATTAGATATTCTGTTGTTTGGAACATCCTTTTTGTTTTCCCAATATCTTCCATTGGGAATAAACAATCCAAAATTGTAGTTTTCCCAACATTTTCATATCCAACAACCATCAATTTTGTTCGATAAAGTGGTTTCGAAGTTGAAATTGGCTTTGTATTTGAATTTAAACCTGAGTTTGGATTTGAAGATCTACATAAATCCAAAATATATTGACCAATTGATTTTGACCCTTGATTTCTAATTTCAATTGGAATTATTTCTAATCCTTTTGTTGATTCCAATTGGATATTTTCATCCAGTCTATTAAAAGATTTTTTTTATTTTAGTATCCTAGCCAATGAATGAAAATTGAAAAAAGGGAAAATAAACGCACTCAATTTTTTGCATATTACTCAACTCTCCATCTTCACATTTTGAAAGTAAAGTTTTCAATATTTTAAGGAGAATTGGGGGCGTCAATCCACAATTTTGGAACCTTTGAAAAATTTGATAAAGAAAAAAGTGATTGACTCTTTGACAAATAATAATCATCAAGGAAAAAGAAAAAAATACCTTAATTCTTTGATATTATTATTCTTTTTCAAATATTCGATTAAAGTAGGAAAATCTTGTTCCTTGATCATCTCATTTTCAATCCTAAAGAAATAAGTACTTTGAAATGTTTCTAAGTAATCTCGATATCTCTTTTCTATTATTTTTTATTTATTTTTATTGTTGTGCTTAAAATGGTTATGATTTATATTTCGTTAATAGTTTTACCTGTATCAAATTCTTGAATTAATTTCACAATGTTTGAATGATTCTCTTTTTTTGCAATATCAATTGCTGTTTTTCCTTCACTTGCCTCCTTTCTTATTGAAATTCGATCATCATTCAATAATAATTTCACAATATCAATATGTCCTTTTGCACAAGCAATATAAAAAGGTGTTTGACCACTATCACTTGCTTTATTTATATCAACTCTTTGATCATTTAATAATAATTGAACAATTTCAATCTGTCCATTATAACAAGCAATCCAAAAAGGTGTTTGACCATCCTTATTCGCTTTATTAAGACCAATTCTATTATCATTTAATAACAATTTCATAATTTCAGTATGTCCATTTTGACAAGCAATAAAAAAAGGTGTTTGACCATATTTATTTGGGTTATTGATATCAATCTTTTTATCATTTAATAATAATTTCACAAGATCTAAATGTCCATCATAACAGGCCATCCAAAAAGAAGCCCAATAATCATTCTCAGTTTGTGTTTTATCAACTCTTAGGTCATTTAACAATAATTTCACAATATCAATATGTCCATAATAACAAACAATATAAAAAGGTGTTGTCTCATTCTTATCTCCTTTATTTATATCAACTCTTTCATCACTTAATAATAATTCTACAAGTCCAATTCTTCCATTTTGACAAGCAATATAAAAAGGTGTTTCATTATTTTTATTTGCTTTATTGGTATCCACTCGTTTACCATTTAATAATAATTTCACAATTTCAATGTGTCCTTTTTCACAAGCAATATAAAAAGGTGTTTCTCCCTTCTTATTCGCTTTATTGGTATCAACTCTTTCATCATTTAATAATAATCTCACAACTTCATTATGTCCATTACTGCAAGCAATATAAAAAGGCGTTTCACTATCATTTGTGTGATTTACACCAACTCTTTTATCATTTAAGAATAACTTCACAATTTCAATATTCCCATTTTCACAAGACTTCCATATAGGTGTTCTTGAATATTTGTTACTATGTCCATCAAATTCATTTGTATTATAATACACGATATAAGTTGGATAAATTTGTGATTCGTGAACAATTAATTCATCAGCAATCCATTTTTGATTTGATTGTTCAACTTTAGTGATTGGATAGGCTGTGCTAATATTGTGTCCATCAACTATTTTTATTTCATTTTCGTTGTCAAATTAATTGATTAAAATGTTGAAAAGAAAAGAAAAAAAAAAGAGAAAAGAAATTCGAAGAATACCGAGAGTAAAATGAGATTGATAACCAGGACTTATTGGTTTTCCTAAATATCCATTTTCATTTTTCATTGGTTTACCACTATAATCTTGAAATGGATGTTCAATCACAGGAAATGGATTCCCAACTATCACAAATCCAATAACAAATACTTTGGGAGTCTGAAAACAATATTTTGCTGCATATTCTGCTTTGGATGTAATATAAACTCCTTTTATTTTTAAGTTAGGTTAATTTCAAATTATTTGAAACAGTTGAAATAAGAGAAGAAAGAAAAAGAAACCTTGAGCATAACAACCAGCATCAATTTTGCAAATTGTTCCAAATCCATTATCACCTTGAAATTTTGAATTGAATTCAATTTGTGTTGTTCTTATAAAGCAAGTGGAATAAAAGAAAAGAAAAGAAGGAAAAAAAAAGACAAATTCTCCAAGCAGCATCTTCAGTTGTTCCTTGAATGATTGGAATTACAAATGACTACATTTTTTATAAATTAATAAAAAGATATTAATAACAATAAGTTTTTCAAAAGATTTGAAATAAATAAAAATATACATTATTTCCATGATTCCAACCAATTTTTCTAAATGTTGAAATATAATCACCCAAATATTGAATAATTGATGTTCTTAATTCTGGTTCTGATTTGTCAATCCAATCTTCTCTCTTAAATAAATATGGAGTATCTTTATGTTGGCCATAAATTTGTTGTCCGCGAGCTTCAAATGATCTCTTCAAAATTTTATTTTCACTTCCAATAACTTTATCAACTTTTGAAATATCAAATCCAAATAAATTAAGTAAATATTCAACTTTTTCATATTCTTTTTCATTTAACTTCTGTGAATCTTCAAAAATTGGTTTTGTTTCACTTTTTTGACTTTCTTGATTTTCATAGATGTAATTCCAATACTCATTTCCTGATTAATTGTTTAGTTACTTAGATTGTTTACTTTAAAAGAAAAAGAAAGAAAAGAAAAAGAAAAAAGTACCTATATTATTTCGATATTTTTTTTTTTTTTTTTGTGGTATATTTGAAAAAAAAAAATTCAAAGAATTGAAAAGAAAAAGAGAAAGAGGAAGAAATAGAAATACCAAAATCATCTTGTATATCCAAAGTATCAAGTAAACCAGTTTTGAATAATAAATCTTCACCATAAATTGGAAAATGAGTAATTGGACATACCAATTTTCTATCTGTTAAATCTAATTTACAATCTTCAAGAATGTCATTTAAATTAATTAATCCTTTTGAAAAATGAGGAGATCTAACACATTCTTTCCATTTCACTCCTCCATAATGTCCACTCACTATTTTCACTTCTTCATAAATATATTTCATCATTTCTAAACATTTATTTCTTTCTTTTCCTCTTATTCTAATTTCAAATAAATTTTCTTCCATTTTAACTTCCAATAAACATAAAATATTCCCATTCTTATTTTCATTTTGATCATCAAAATGTTTTAATAAAACACCTCTTCTCCAAATGATATTATCAACAATTTTATCATGAAATCTCACCAAGAATCTAATACCCATTTCACTTGGAACTTGATTAAATGAAAATATCCTTTCAATTTCAATTTCTCCTCTTGGAATTGTTATTGTCCATTTCTCTCTTAATCTCTCTTCAATTATTCCTGTTTTATCTTCCGAAAGTAAATTTGGAATTACAAGTTTCTTTTGATTTTGATTTTCACTTTCATTTTGTCGATTTTCCAAAATAAAACAAACTTCAAATTTTTCCAATAAAGATAAATAAGTATCAATTAGATTTGTTGGTCCATTCCAAATCCTATTTAATTGAGAATATTCAATAATTCCATTTACTCTTAATTTCCTTATTGATTCATCTGCTCTAAATAAATCTCCTAAAATGTTCTTTGTGAAATGTTGTGGATCCAAAACAACAATATTTGATAATTCAATTGGTTTATCAAAATAAATACAAATTCCCCATTCATGTAATAATTTTAATCCTCTTTTCACAAATTCAATATCAAATTCAAACGAAACTTGTGATTGCGATTTAACATGATTAATTAAATCTTGAATTTCAATTACGGGATGATCTTGTTTCAATTTCCTTAATTCATAAATTGATTTTTCAATTGTCAAATATCCAACTGGAACATTTTCTCCCATATATGAATGGCTTAATGAAACATTAAATATAATTTCTCTTAATTCATCAATATTTTCCAATGTTGAACAACTCACTTCAAAATAAAATGGTGGGGATTTTAATCCATTTCTATCATATATTTCCATTATTTTGGTTTGTCTCAAATTCTTATCTTCATTTTGATTACCAATAATTGAATCCAAAAAAGTACCAATAATAATAATTGAATAAAATGGTTTTCCATTTTCATCACAATAATTTTGATTTAAATGAGATGAAAGTGATTTGAACCAAAAATCCAAACTTTCCAATCCATTAATTCCTTTATCCATTCGATATAATACTAAAATTATGGATCGATTTGATAAAAAATAATGATGTGTATTGTAATAATCAGTTTGTCCTGCAAAATCCCATGTTGAATATTCTACATAATCATCTTCATCTTTCTTTTCTTCATTTTCATTTCTATTTCTATTTCCATTTTGTTTTGCTTCCAAATTTTTATTTTGGTGTTGATTGAATGTTGAAGAATTCCAAATATGAGTATTCACTTCAATTCCATGAGTTGCAGCATTTAAAGTAACTCTTTTCAATCTTTCAATCCATTTGTCTCTTGTTTCTTGGTTTTTGAAATAAATTTCAATTTTCTTTTGATTTTTATCATTTAATGGAATTAATTCTAATCCTGTTTCTTTTATTTTTTGAACATTCCATTGTCTCTCCTCAAGAATAATTTCTTTATAATCCTTGTTTAATTCTTTTGGTTTATATTTCCTCAAATATTTTCCTTGTAATTCAATTAGATATTCTGTTTTTTGGATCAATCCTTTTGTCTCTCCAATATCTTGAATTGGAAATAAACAATCTAAAATTGAAGTTTTTCCAACATTTTCATGTCCAATGACCATCAATTTTGTTCTATAAATTGGGTCTGAGGTTTGAGCTTCATGTTGTTGTTCCATGTCCTCTTCCTATCTATTCTTTTTTCTTTGGGTCGAAAGCGGCAAAAGTCCAAAGCAAGACCTTGAATACTGACCTAACAAAAACACAGCTTTCATCGTGATTCTCAATGGACATCATTGCTGCAATCTAACAGCTAAGAAGTTGGTGAAATTGGAGTCATCTATGAGTTAATCAAGTCAAAGAAAAAATTCTGAGTCAAAAAAAAAAAAAAAATGAAAAAGAAACGCTTCTTGAAAATCTTTGAAAGCCCATTTTTGTTATTTTTTATCTGGACAGCTCTTGGTAAGTTGAAGTATGGATTATAATTCTTTCGTGTTGATGACCTTCTATTTCTTTCAACAATGATGATGTTTAGACAATGATGTGGCGACTTATATTAGAATCAAGACTCATTAAAAGAAGAGAAAGGATATGATTCTTATGATTGATTCAGAGTTTTATAGACAACAATACATTAATTAATGTTTTTCAAGTCAATGATATTACTGAGAATCTGATCACAAAAGCCTGGCTCAATTAATTATTGTGTCAAGTTGTCAAAAAAGTAAAGTTTGACTTTTGAAGCCACGATTCAGCCCTTTGACTTCTCTCTCTCTCTCTTATGGTTCCAACAACAGCTTCTTTTAATATCTGTTCTCAAAGGAAAGCTTTTCTCATATTATCTATCTTCCTTTTGATGAATATCATCATTTATCAAGGTTTGATTTTTTATTTTATTTTATTTTATTTTATTTCTATTTCTATTTCTATTTCTTTTTCAGAAAAAAATGACATGATATCATTTTCTTTTCTTGACTAATGTAATAAATCAAATAAATAGCTCATGATAAGTCACTGTTGGATGAATTTACTATTTTAACGGAAACTCAGATTTCATTTCCAAGGAATTTTGAACAAGAAATTAATATCTATTCAAATTCAACAATATCAATAACATCACCAACATTAGAAGTACCAAAATCAACTTCATTAACCAACTCTACTTCGAAAACCTGCAAATATAAATCATATAGTTTTCCATTACCTTCAGGAGGACTCACAAATAAAAAGATATTTCTTTTGAAAACACCAAAGACTGGAGGTTCAACTTTTGCTGGGATATTAAGAGGAATTGCTGATAATTACAATTTGAATGTTATTAATCCAGAAAAAGATGTCCCACTCTTCAAAAAAGTGAGTGAAATAGAAAAATATGCAAGAGAAATCAATCTTACAGCCAATCAAATAGACATTCTTTGTAATCATATGGAATATAATACAGAAGTTATTGAACAAATATTAGGTCCAGAATATTTTAAAGTTGCACTTTTTAGAGAACCAATTTCTCGAACACTTTCAGGATATTATCATTCAAGAATATTCAAAGTTTTTTGTTCAGAATTCTCACCAGAGGATTGGCCATATCTTTGTTCTGATTTTCATGTTGGCTTAGGTTCTTGGTTCAAAGATAGAGCCCAAAAAGGTTTTATATTTCGTCAAAGTGTTCAAAATTTTGACCATATTATTGTCTCAGACCTGTATACTGAATCATTACTTGTATTTATGCACAAGATGAATTTGAAAGTCACAGATTTATTATATATTAGTTCAAAATCCTTCAAGATTCCAGATGAAGTACTTTTAACCCCAGAACAAATTGAAAAGTTTACGGATGTATTTAAAAGAAAGCATGCTTTAGACTTCAAAATGTATCATAAGATTCGAAACCAACTTTTAAATGAGTATGAATCCCTACCAGAACATTTCTCTTTATTGAGGCAAATTTTTGAAGACATGTTAAAAGAAGTTCAAAGGACCTGCACAAAGAGTTCAGAAGATCTAACTGATTGTTATTGGAGTGATAATGGTTGTGCTAAAACTTGTATCAAAAATTGGATCAAAGAAAATGTGAATTGTGAATGAAGAAGAATAGGAAAAAAAAAAAAAAAAAAAAAAAAAAAAAAAAAAAAAAAAAAAAAAAA
>Ga0209960_1003017_pt1 | contig 15444 bp, 17 predicted proteins | sample ThiBiot_500_plan_2_FD_183947 | JGI IMG/M metagenome (GOLD analysis project Ga0209960, IMG submission 183947) | Wastewater bioreactor microbial communities from Cape Town, South Africa - Thiocy_expt_500_plan (SPAdes) | ecosystem: Engineered > Bioreactor > Thiocyanate-remediating >...
TGTTCAAAAAAAAAAAAAAAAAAAAAAAAAAAAAAAAAAAAAAAAAAAAAAAAAAATTTAGTTCAGAAAAGAAAAGAAAAAATAAAAAATCAAACAATTCAAAAGTTTAAACAAAGGAACCTTCTATCATGGATGAGCAACATCTGGATCCAGAAAACCTGAATGCCTCACTTCCAGCTATTCTTGAGGGGATTCAAAAAAACTTCACTCAGAAAGAAGAATTTTCACAGCTAAAAGGACAAGTTATGAATCTTAATGAGAATATTATTGAACTAAAAAACTCAAACCTGGAGTTACTTAATCATGTCCGTGAAAACCAGCAACAGCAACAACAACAACAAGGTGGAAAGAGAGGAAAGAAGAAGCTCAAACAACAAAAGACGGAGGAGAGACAGAGACTCCATGTTTGTTTTTTTAATTAATTTTTTTTTCTTAATTAATCACTTAAGGATGGTTTATTCAAAATAGGAAACCGTTATGACAAAATGGGACAATATTTTTGAATTGGCAAATGACAAAGAAGAGATAAACAACAACCAAATCGACAAGAAATTCAATAAAGAAAAACAATTTTTTCAAGATGTTGCACTAGCAACAATCACTCAAGTTGGAGAAGGGCAAGTGGATGAAATCTGGGAAGAAGTAAAAGAGATTCACAAATCAAAAAAGATTTACCTTCAATTCAAAAAAAAACACGGTGAAAGTGCATCAAGAATCAACAAGAAAAAAGTGAGAAAACACACCCTTGCAAACAGAAGGAAAAAAGCTGCTCATAAGCATTTTAGTGGTCATCAATTTGAAAAGTATTTGGTTGCTGAGCTAATGAGTAGCGAGGAAAGTGACATCTCTGGAGGTGAAGAAATGGAAGAATCAAAAAAAATTTTTTTTATTAAGTCCCCAAGCTGGAGAAGTGAGGCATTCCATGAATTCATTCTCCAAGTTGAAGAAAAAATTACACAAGACAGAACTGAAGTAGGAGCCAAACTTGTTGTCGAAAGAAGGCGAACAGATGATTCAACCAGACTTCCTCCAACAGATCATTCTTTTCCATCTTCTTTATTCAAATAAATTTTTTCATTCTTTTTTTGCCATTTTTTTTTTGCCTTTTTTTTTCTTTTGTCTTTCTTTCAAAATGAAACTGACTTGCAAATGCAAGTAGGAAAACAATTAGTTGAAATACTTGCTTTCTAATTTCATTACAATTTCATGGGCAACTTGTTTTGCAAGTAGGTTGCAATTTGATTTGCAATTAGATCAACAACTTGCAAATCTAATTTCAACTATAAGTAGAAAAACAAGTTGTTGATCTAATTGCAAATCAAATTGCAAATAAAATTAAGTTTGCAAGTTGTTGATCTAATTGCTATTGTACTTGCTATTCTAATTGCATTGCAATTTGGTGAACAACTTGTTTTGCAAGTAGGTGACAACTTGATTTGCAATTAGATAAACAACTTGCAAACCTAATTTCATTTGCAAGTTGGAAAGCAATTAGATCAACAACTTGAAAACTTAATTTTATTTGCAAGTAGAATAAAAAGTTGTTCGGCTAATTTCTTTCCAACTTGCAGAAAAAAGTAGGTTTGCAAGTTGAAAAGCAATTAGCCAAACAACTTGCATGCAAGTAAAAGGATATTGAACGAGTGAAAGAAAATTGGTCTTGAATTGGTCTTTCACAAAAAGAAAACTGAAAGATTAAGATTCTTTTAACTTTTCAATAGCTATGATATTTAACTACAGAATGATTCATTTAGCATCATTTCTTATTTATTTACAATAGCAAGTGTTGTTGTTGGTATTTTGGATAATTAATTGCTGGGAAAAAAACGAAAAACAATCAGATAAAAAAACAAAAATCCCTCATGGCTTCTTCTCTCACTCCTTCCTCTAATACAACAACTAATACTACAACTATGAGTACAAATACAACACTTGCATCAGACTCAGTCTCACATGCATCAGTTAAAAACTTAATCTTATTAGCTAAAGATATCAGAAAGAACGCATATTGTCCTTATAGTAAGTTTCAAGTAGGTGCCGCAATTCTTTGCGAGGATGGGACTTTTTACACAGGTAAATCAATTATTTATTTATTGTTTTTTGATTTTAATAAGTATTGTTTGGGTTTAATTAGGTGTAAATGTTGAAAATGCAAGTTATGGGCTTTGTATTTGTGCAGAAAGAACAGCATATGTTAAAGCAGTAAGTGAAGGTCATAGAAAAGTTAAAGCTTGTGCAGTTTCAACGTAATTCTTTTTTTTGTTTTGATTTGATATCTTTGTCTTGATTTATTAGAAATTGGATTAATAAAACATCAAAAATACATAGAAATGCTGAAGGAGTTGCTGTTTGGCCCTGTGGTGCTTGTAGACAATTTATGTATGAGGTAAAATCTCTCTTCTTTCATTCTATCTTATTTTTTCAATTCTCACTGAAAATTGATCAACTTTAACTTTTTTTAAAAAAAAAGTTTGGACAAGATACAGTTGTTTATTCAGTTCGTTCTGATGATACATTTGAAATTCGTACTATGAGACAATTATTACCTGAAGGATTTTCTAATGCAGATTTAGAAGTTTCAAAATTGTAAAATAATCAAAATAAAAAACTTCAAAAACGTAAAACTTTTTTTTTTTTTTTTTTTTTTTCCCCAAAACTTATTTATTCTAAGAACATGTATTTACATTGTCATTTTGAACAACAACTTTCTTATTTTGATTTGGTCCACTAGGATTAGATTGGTCTGATTCTACAGTTTGTTGGTGTTGCATCAAAAATCCAAAGAAACCCTCCATTGCAGACCCAATGTGTCTTTTTTATTTTTTTATTTTTTTATTTTATTTTTTATTTATTTATTTATTTTGAAATATAAGAAATAAAAAAATCAATCAAGAAAAAGAATTTACATTCCTTCCCAATAGAATTTTTTACATTCAGCACATTGATAAAAATCGGCAACAGTCAAATAAACTCCTCTTGGTACTCCACATTCTTCACCCATTTCTTGAACCTAGAAAATGAATGAAAGAAAAATAAATTAGGAAAAAATCGAAAAATAAAACAAAACAAAGAAATTTTTAAGTTTGGAACCTCTTGACTTGTTCTTTTGATAAATTCATCTCCATTACAAATTGGACATCGACTAAATAAATCACTTTTTTTAACTCTGACATTATAATGTTTTAATACTTGTAACAATTGATTTGGAGTATCTTGCTCTGTTACATTAAATATTTGATTTGATGGAAGTTTTGATTTCAAAATTGAGTATGATTTTCCTCTTGTCAAGAGAATTCGATTTGTTTCAAGGGTAAGTTCAACGATTCGAGGTTGTTGTCGAATATTCACTAATATAAAATAATTAGTTTGATGACAAAAAAAAAAAAAAAAAAAAAAAAAAAATTTTAAAAAAAAAAAAAAAAAAAAAAAAAAAAGGAAAAGAAAAGAAATGAGAAAAAAAAAACATGTTAATGTATCAACTCCACAACATCGAAGTTTTTTACCAAGTTTTCCGATCATAGAATCAACAAGAACTCGAAGTGTACTTGGGGATTGATACTTGAAAGAATTTTTCATTTTAAATTTTGTTTTTTTAAAAAAAAAAAGAATTAAAAAGTACTGAAGAGTTTTGAGGGAGGTTATCATTTTTCTTTGAATAAAGTCCTTCTGGTAATGAAAACTCGGATGGTTTAGGGGTTGAGATAGTGAATTCTCTTTTTAAATCCCATAAATCTAAAATAGATTCTTGATTTAATTCATGGAATCGAATTTCTGTTTTATCTGAGCTCAACTCAAAGTCAGTCGAGGCCTATTATTATTGTTATTCAAAAAAAAAAAATCAATAAATAAAATAATCAAAATTAGAATAGATTTAATACCTCTAATATTTGAAGAGCAATTGAATAATTTTGATTTTTCATCATCATTTTAATTTTATGCATTCCAAAGAGGAGGTTCAAAGGAAGAAAACCATCACTTTTTAAATGTTTACTTAGAAAGTCATTTTTCACTAAACTTCTGTGACTAAGATAATATTTGATTTGTTTCACAAATTTTTTTTCAAAATTGAAATTTTGATCTGGAATTAATTCATCAAGGGAGTTGTTTTGATCTATCTCTTCCTTTTCATCATCTTTGTTTTGTTCAAAATTTTCCATTATTCTCATTTTCTCTTTTAATCCATAGTTCGGCGAAGATTTTGATTTTTCAAGTAATAAATTCTTCATTGTTCGATATAATTCAATTAAAATATACGCATCCGAAGCTAAGGTATTATTAATTGTTGAAATTTTCTTTATTTTCTTTTTTTTTTTCAAAAAAAAAAGAAAAAACCTGAATATTGAAATTGTGAAGGCATCAATGGTCTTCTTGCCCAATCTGATAATTGCATTCCTTTATCAAGAAATTTTCCTAAATACTTAGAAGCCAAATAAGATAGTCCTTTCTTTTCTTTCAATTTTTGAATTTTTTTTTTTTTGATCATAATGTTAATTTTAGATTAAAAAAAAAGGAAAAAGAAAGAAAGATAGTTAGTTAATTAATACCAATTTTTGGATCTTGGTTAAGAAAATAAGAGGTAACTGTTGCATCCATCTCAAGAAGTTCAACATAATTAACCAAATCTAATTTTCCATTCATTTCAGGATACGTTCGAGAAATTTGTTTGATATCTGTATCAAATTGATATCCAATTTTTATGATATCTTGTGATCCAAATAATTTTAACATGAATCTTGAAACTTCTTGATCATCTAAGTTAAGTAAATCAATTAAATATACACAATCTTCTGAAGCCAGTTGAAATAATGAAATTTTTGATTTTCGAAATCGTCCTAGTGAAGGTCTCCACTCACAATCTATTCCAACAGCATCCCAAAATTGAAACCTACTTTCGCACTCTTGAAGCATCTTACTTGTATTTACAAAGAGAACTTTCACATTATTTGGCCGAGAATAGCTATCCTTTTATAGATAGTTTTTTTTTTTAAAAAAATGAAAAAATTAAACCAAAAATAAACTAATTATACTAGTTGAGGAACTTGGAATGGAGGTTGAGAAAAATTCAAAGAAGATGGTTGAGGAATAATAGAATTATAGTACTTTTCTTCAATTTGATAAGTTGATGTAAAAAATTTTAAAGAAGCAATATCTCCTGATTCTGCAATCTTTCTTACAACATAAATTTGAAGAAATCTTTTTTTTTTTTTCTCGAGATTAGTTCAAATATTTAAATAAATGAGTGTTTTTTGTTTTAAAAAAAAAGAACTTTCTATCTTGCAATAAAACTTCAAGAAGTGATTCCCAATTTGATGTATCACCTGGGAGACCTTTTTGAATTCTTTCATATTTTTGAATTTCTCTTGATTTTAAAATCCAACGGGCACAATCAAGATCGAGAACTATTAAAAAAGAGAGAAAAGAAAAGAAAGAAAAGTTTTCATAAAATAAAGGATTCTAAAGAAGGAGGAAAAAAGAAAAAAAAAAAAAAAAAAAAAAAAAAAAAATCTAACTTTGACAAATAGATGGATAATTTGTTGGATCAAGGACAATATTGAATTGTTCAGAAAATTTTGGAATAAATTTCGTAAAATCTTTTGGCATTATTGAACCTTTCCTTCTATTCAAAGTTAAACTTTCTTGAATTTCTTTGATTTAATTTTATTAAATTGATTAATTTTGGGGGGAAATGATCATTTAATTTTAATTTTTATTTTTAATTTTGATTCTACCTTGCTCTGTTACAATTTTTCCTTCATTAAATGCTATTAACCATAAAGGAAGGTTATTTGACATAATATCTTCAGCAATATCGAGAAATATTTTCTCTGTTCCAGGGAGATCTAGTTAATTTTTTTTTTTTTTTTTTTTTTTTTTTTTTTTTCTGAATTGAACATTTGAATAAAAAAATCATAAAAGTAGGACCTTTAACATAGTTTAATGCAAGTTGGTGTTGATATTGTGTCAGTAATTGAGTTAATATTTCTTCTGGAGAAAAGTAAGGTTGCAAATTTAATTTGGTTACATATTCAATAGCTTCCTTTGATTAAATAATCAGAAAAATCAATAAACAATAATGTTGTAGAAAAAAACCTTTAATTGATTTTCAGTTAAAAAGTGACGTGCTGTACGTTGAAATATTTCAACATTATTTGGATCATTCTCAAGCCCAAAAACTTTTTTTTTTTAATTCTATCAAAAAGATTGAACTTTCAAAAAAAAAAAAAAAGAAAAAGAAGATAACCTTGAGAAAGTGGAATAACTAAGATTGGAGAAATTCTTCGAGCAATATCATTTGCCATATTAACATGTCTATCTTCAACAACCATTTGACCAGATGAAATATCCATTTGCAATGCATCCAACACAAGTTTGAAAAAAGGTTTCGTATTCTTTTCAAATTTCTCCAAGATTTCAATTGTGAAAAGTACAAATTGTACTGGATCTGGATTCATGAAAAGCCATTCAGCTAATTAATTCAATATATTGCATAATTAATTTTTTTTAAAAAGTCAAATGAGTTATTGAAGAGTAATGAATCAAAATCATCAAACAAACAAACAAACCCAACAATTAATTCTTAATTGTGAAATAAAGAAAGAAAGAAATAAATGAAAAAAAAAATTACCTATTGAAATTCTTAACACTGAAAATTTAACTTTTGTGAAACAAGCATTCAAGTTAGTTGAAAAATCTACTGGAGAGTTGGTTTGAATTGAGAGCTGTAAGTTGCTGAGCAAACTCAGGAGTTCAGGTGAATCTGGTTCAGCCATGATGTTTTGTTATTTGTTTTTTGTTTATTTTGGAAGTGATGCAACAAAACTCAATCAATCATTCTCATTATTGAATCAAACATCAACAGGTAATTGTTTGTACCGAAATGAATCTATATTTACTAGTATCCAATTCTCTTATTATTATTTTTTCTTTGTTTTTATCAAATTGATTCACTATTTCACTTTGCAAAAAGGAATCAATCAGTGAATTATCGACTGATCAAAAGTCCAAGTAATATTAATTGAATTGATATTAATGATGATGAGAAAATGGAATAATAGATACCACGAAAAGTTGGTCAATTTGAATATCTTTTTGATTTATTGTTCTGTTTGAGCTTCAGTTTGTTTTTCTTTTTTTTGTCTCTTTGGGAGTTCTAAAGGAGTTGGATTCAATGAGCTAATATCACCAGCTTGATCGATTTGAATATCTTTTGATTCTTCAAAGAAATGAACTAATAATGCATTTTTTGCTGCCAATGTTTCAGCATCTTGAATTCTTGAACCATGTCCTATAATTCGAATAATATTTTAAAAAAAATTTTTTTTCAACAATATGAATTTTGAAAAAAAAAAAAAAAAAAAAAAAAAAAAAAAAAAAAAAAAAGTAAAAACCTTGTCCAAGCATTTCACTTCCAGAAAAAACACCAACAACAAAAATTGGAGAGTGAGTATTTCTTCCAGTTTCTTTGATAATTCTAGATTCGGGATGTGGACGATTCTTTGATTTCAAAATCTGAGATAAAGTACGTTTGGGATATGCAAGTGAAAGAGCTCTTTTATGGTCAACTTGTTTTGAGAGAATATAATTATCAATCCATTGTTTCACACTTTGGAATCCCTTCAATTTTTTTTTTTTTTTTTGTCTTAAAAAATCTTTCTTTTTGGAATAAGAAGAGTAATTATTTATACTTGTTGTTGATGAAGTGCTCCAAGAATACTGAGGATAGATTTTGATAAAGCTTGAGCTCCTTCAATTGCTGTGAAAGCTGGATCAATTTCTTTCTAAAAATGATTTACATTTGATTTTGGTAAGAAACAAAAGAAAATTTTTTTTGAAAACAAATAAATGAATGAATTGAATAAATCAAACATTATCCCATAACAAAACATTTTGTAAACCAAATTCTTGAGCTATATTGCATAATGCATCATTTCCAATATACATGGATCTAATTTCACGAAGTTCTTGAGGTCTAAGATTTGGATATTTCAAATAAAGATGTTGAGATACATAGAAATTGAGAACATTTCCTCCTTTTTTTTGATTTTGTTTTTTTTAAATAATAAAATAAAATAAAAGAATTGAAATCTTCAAATTAAAGTAGATTTAAGAAGAAAGAAAAAGTAGAGTTAAGTGAAAGAAACAAAATCAACCTAAGAAAATAAATCTATCATTAAATGGTTTTGTTCCTGATTTATAAGTTGAAAATGTGAAAGCTTGTTGAAGAAGGTTTGAGTCTAAATTGATTCCAATTCTTGGTGGAATGGTACTTAATGATTGTTGGTATTCTTTTGAATTAGGTTCATGAGCAATTGGTTTGCTTGAAACTTGTGCAAGAAATCTAACTCCTAATTAATAAAGAAAAAATCAATTCAGTCCATTCATTCTGATTATCTTATTAAAAAGTAAGAATAAAAGAAGAATTAAGAAGAATCAAAACCTTTGAAAGGTGACTGTCTTAACCAGTGTCTTTGAAGCATGCTTTTGTCAATTTAGTCCTAAATTTTTTTTTTTTTTTTTTTTTTTTTTTTTTTTTTTTTTTTTTTTTTTTTTTTTTTTTTGAATTTTTTTTTTGACAACTTTCTTTCAATTTTCTCATCAAATATAAAAAGTAAAAGAAAAATTAGTATTTGCTTCAAAACAAATTCAATTATTCATTGAATGAAATGTGTTCTAATATTGTATTATAAAAAAATTGATAATGAATGATTCTTTGTCCTTGTGCCATTTTTATTTCTTTCTTCCCATTTTCTTTTTCTTCCTTCTTTCTTCATGAAAATTTCAAAATAAAATCACTTTTTAAAGATCAACAAGAGGTTAAATTTTTAGATTTTTTTAAAATTTTGAATTGAAATTGTTTGATTTTAAGAAAGATGATCTAAAGGGAAATTCGATTAGGATTTAGAAAAGTTGTAAAATTTGAGTTTTTTTTTTTTTTTTTGAAGTGGATTTGTTTTGTTTGTTATGAGATTTGATCAAAAAGAAAAAAATCTGCAAAAATCAGTCAAGGAGTTTGCTTTTCTTCTCTCTTTCTCTTATTTATTATACTTTAGACTCTTAGTTCTGATCAAATTTAAGTTATTTATTGTTGTTGTTGTTCTTTTTTTTTTTAAAAAAAAAATTATTTTTTTGGAATTTTATTTTATTTTATTTTATTTTCTTTGTTTGTTTTTGGCTTTTGGTTTGTTTGAAACAAAACACAAAACAAAACAAAACAATCAAAAAACCATTATTGAACTTAATTTTTTTCCTTTCTTTATGTTCTTTGAATTTTGAGCTTAGGATTAATCATTTAACTCTTTTAATTTTTTATACTTACCTTTTTTTTTTGAAAAAAAAAAAAAAAAAATTAATAGTGGTGTCAACAGAAACAAAAGCAATTATTCGTCTTTTCAGCTCCTCTATTGCTTTATACTTCAATACCAAATTCTTCTTTTCAAATAATGGACTTGCTGATGGATACAGAAAAGTGTTTGTAATTTGTTTAATTGTTGCAGCAATTCTTGGATATCGTAATAGAAGTTAAAAAACTAATGTTTTACTTTCTTTCTTTCATTTTTCCTTTTGATTTTTTAAATTTTTATAAATGCAAACAAAAGGATAGAAAAAGAAAAAATACAATTTTATTTGAAATCTATCTATGTATAATAAATAAATTAATTAATCAAGAAATAAATTAATCGATATGAAACATCATCAAAAAAATGGCAATAGTACATAATAATGTGGTAATTGAAGTAAACATGATCATTCTGTTATTCACAATATAAAGGCTATCCGTGTGATAATGATACAGTAATCTTTTGTAATGATATGTTGCATTGATGAAATAAATGAATCCAAGTGCACAAAGAATGAAACCCACTTCAAGTCTAGGAACTGCAAGAATTTTTGAAATTGCGAGTCCTGTAATCATCAAAGAAGCAGAAGTTCTTTGCCAAGCTGCTAATGTTCTTGCTGTAGCTAAAAGAAGGTGGAAAAAAATATATTGAATAAAATGTTTTTAAAGAATGGAATAAGTGTACCAGAATAATCAAGTGGTAAAATTGGTGGACGATCAGCTTTCGTTCTTTTTGGTTCTTCTTCCTTGAGACTTCCAGCTTCTTCGTCTTTTCCTTTTTATTAATTATAAATTTATTTATAATTAATAAATTATTGACATAAAATTTGTGAAAAGTGTTATGAATCTTACTATCATTCAGTAAATCAGTTTCTAAGTTTAAAAGAGACATTGGAAAATAATTAGAATTAGAATTAGAAAAAGAATTAAAATTAGGATTTAGAAAAGTTGTAATGAAAAAGAAAAAAAGAATAGAAAGAAAAAAAACCATTTGCATCATCAATATGTTGAGAATATTGAGGGATTATGGACATTCTATTGTGCTCTTTAAAGTTTCCATTTGAAATTATAAAAGGATTGGCCAAAGATTTGTCTTGAAAATATTTCATTTTCTCATTTCTTGCAACTTCTTTTGAACATGGATGATAAAAAAGTAAAGAAGGTTGAAGAGATCCCAAAGGATAAGACCTCATTAAATCTCCCCAATTAGTTCCAATAATCTTGATTGTGTCATTATCTAATGAGTACCATTCAGATGTTTTGAGATTATATGAGAAAGAAATTGAATGATTTTGATCATAACAGATAATTCCTCTAAGAATCATTGGTTGTTTTTCATTTTCATCTTTCGATTTCATAGATTGATTTTGGTTCATTTCATTGTCTAAAGAAAAGATGTCATCCAAGTTTAATACTGGTGATAACAGATCCCAGAGAGTGTTAAACTCTATTATTGAAGTCTCAGTATTATCCCATATAAATCTTAATGTTAGAAGTTTTGGTCTATTTAATAAACATGGGGAACTTGTGGAATCATTTTTATGGCTAACTTTTTGAATTAATTGACTAAAACTCAATTTTTTTCCTCTTGAAAGGGTTTCCGCATCAGTATCATCTTCTGAACCATCATTTGAAGATTTATCCTCCTCCTCTTCTCCTTCTTTTTCATCATAATCTTTGATTTTGGTGAAGCTATTACTATTCTTGGCTTGAAGTTTTGCTTGAATTTTATTTTGAAGTTTCTTGAAACTTAAATCTTTTAACTTTGAACTTGACCCCTTTTCAAAATCTTCAAGTTTCAATAATTCCTCAACTGAAATTGAATGGAAAGCATTATTGAAGTAAAGAGGTGAATTTGGCACAGGTTGAATACAAAGGGATAAAAGATTATGAACCATACAAGGTGGAAAACATCCTTGAGCTTTTGTCATTTCTCCTTGAATTGCAAAATGAAGAGAATCTATCAATGCTTTATAAATCTCAACATCATAATTCAATTTTTCCAATCCAAACTGTTCATTTTTTATCAAATCATCTAATCCTTCCACTCCATCCAAAAAGCTTTGTTCTTTTTGTTTGCCTTTATCCAACTGAATAAAACTCTCCTTTAAACTACAATATATACATTTTGAAGAACCATGAACCAATTCCAAAGGTATTTCATCTTCTTCTAACCTCCCATTCCCCTGCTTTTGAACACTCTCTTGACTATTAAAATTACTTCCTATGGGCAACTTTTGACTCCTTTTTACTTCACCATTTCTTTTTTGAATTCCAGTGCAAACATGTCCCCTTTGGTCACTCACTACTCTCTCTCTAAACTCCTCAACGTTCCATAACAAATGGAACAGATATTGAACAAAATAAGAACTTGACTGTTGGTGTTGCTCTTGTTGATGTTGTTGGATATGTGAACTCATCTTAGAATCATTGAAGATTTTATCTATTTTGTTTGTTTATTAGTGTGGGAAAAAAAAGGAGAACGAAAACACTTTTCCACCTTTTTATTTAGTAAAAATTATGCAAAAAAGTGGAAAAGTAAACCTTCCAGATCAAAAACAAAACAAAAAAGGACAAAAACATGGCTACCCACGTGGTCTTTAGGTCATTCTTCTTTTTTTTTTCTTGGCACAATAATCCACTATTGTCTTATGGATCTTTTAGGTGCTTTGAAATACAAAAAATAATCTCTTTGACATGAGTGGAGAGCTTGACTTGCTTGAGATAAACTTACATTATTTGTTGCAACTAAATAGGCAATTTTGCAACGATTTTGGACAATAAGTTTATTTTTTTTTGACCTTAGCTTTCTGAGGTGAAGAAGAAAACTGGATTTCCTTTGGGACATTTTGGGTTTTTTATGCACACTAATCCAGTTTGCTCAAGTAGCAAGTTTTCAAGCTGTTGAGAATGGATCTCTTCCAGGTTTGCTCTGTCTTGGACTTCTTTAGTTCTTCGACCTTTTTCTATTTCCCTTTATATTTACAAAGTTTAGGAAAAATCAGAAAGATTAGAATATGAAGTTCCATAAGACTCGATCAAAGGCTTTTTCTTGATCAATGAATATAAGTTATTTTCCAAATGAGATGTTTTTTACTTTGGAAATATCTATTACATGTTCCAATAACTTTTGAGAAGATCTCTCTTTGCAGAAATAATTTTAAGCACTTTGATGTTATGCGGTTAGATAAATGTAGCGGATCTAAAAAGATTTCATTAAAATCAAACATATCAACTACTGGACATTCTTCTTGTCCAATATCAAGTTGATTTCCAATTCGTATAAATGCGATTTTTCCAAATTTTTTCTAAAAACTTTCTCTCGTAGTATTTCTTCTTGTTGGAAAATAGATTCAATTTCATGTAGTTTGAGTACTTTCAAAAAAATTGACATGCGAAAGCAATCAATTAGATGGACAACAAAATGTCGAATTTCTGTTGCATGAAAGTTTCGAAACTTCTTTAGTAGTATCCCAATATATTGAGCTCAAATGTTAGAATTTTAAGTATGCCTCTGATGTAAGAAAATAAAGATGTAAATAAATCAACTTCTATTGATTTTGTGTCTCATATATTAAAGTTTCTGATTAAATTAAACAAATTTTGTTTTATTTTGAAAGAAAAAGAGAAAAAAGAAAGAGAAAAGAAAAAGGAGGGTTTTTCTCTTTTGGAAGAAAGTCAAAATTTCGACTTTTTTTTCTCCTTCAATTCAAAGTGCAACCCAAGAAAGACAAGAAGCTTAGTTTAAATAAACAGCTTGCAAACTTGACAAGAGTTCGGGAGAGTTAGAGATATAATACGGAACTAAAGTTTTTTTTAAAACAATTCAAATCCAATTTCAAGTTTAAATTTAAACTTTAGTTTCAATTCAATTCAATTCAATGAATGAGGGACAATCCCTAAAAGCTTCAAGCTCAACAATTGGACTTAATTCTCAATCAAATAATAGCATTAATAATCAAAAGAACTATGATTCAATTAGCGTAACATTTGATAATTATAAGAGGAATTTAGAGAATAAAGGATTAATTGAGAAAGAAATAGATAAAGAAAAGGAAAAAGAAAAAGAAAAAGAAAAAGGTTTGATATTTCATCTTTATTCTTCGTTTATTCAATTCATCCATTTTTATTTTATATATTTGATATTAAAACTTTTTTTTTTTTAAACTCTTAGAATTATTTACACTTTCACATCCAAAGTTAGTTCCTCTTAGAATAATTTTATTATTTTTTGGACTTCGCCATCAAAGACGACTTTGGGTTTTAGGAATCATTTGGCAGATAATTGTATTATTAATAATCTCACTCTTCCTTATACTTTGGTTAGCAAGTTTTAAATTTTCAGAGGAAATTAATGAATGGTTTAAACATTGGCCAATTCGATTTGGAGAACAAAAAATACCTGGTGAAATTATTCCAGCATTATTACTCAATTCTTATCCAATTTTTGTCTTCCTCTTCTGTATATATTATCTTAATTTTGAACGATATGATTTAAGGAGCTGTCATCCAAAAATTGGTTCTAATGGAAAGAAAGTTTATGGAGCTCTTGATCAATTACTTATTTTAGTCCCTTCCCTTGTAAATTTTCATTTCAAATTGAGAAAGAAAGGAAAGAGAGCTTTTTCAACATTTGAAAATAACTTTAAACTTGAGGAATTAAATAGATTTCAAAAATGGATTCGAGTTATCAAACTTTGGTTTGCATTTGAAGTCTCTCCAGTGGATAAAGAAAAGTGCATTGATTATTTTGCTGGGATGACAAATCGATTCCTTTGTACCACACTCTTTTTCCATCTTAACGGAGTCTTTATAATCGTTTTTTGTGTTATGATAGACCAAACAGATATTTATCATTGGACAGTAGGTGTCTATTTTGTTATGATGCTCATTTGGTCAGCTCCATATTACTATTCTTTCTTATTATTCTGGTGTATTTGTATGATCCATGTTATGAATGTTCGTCACCTTCGATATAAATTTCGACAACCTCAAGTTTCTATTTCTCAAATTCGAAAAGATCTTTCAAAATTACATTTCTCCTTGAACAAAAGTGCATCTATCTTTAGATTTTTCTTTTGGAATGCCACTTTAGTAAGATTTATTTATTTGAAAACAATTTTGTTAATTCCATTTTTTTTTTTCCTTTTTATTTATTTATTTATTTATTTATTTTCACCATAAATAATTAAATTATTAGACTCCAATCATTGCTTTATTTTGTGTAACGATTGATTATGTTTTTAATGCAAGAATATTCAAAGTTGACCAAGTTTGGGTTCCTGTCTCAATTGGAAGTCAAATTTTGATGCTTATTATTTCTTTATCTTATTCAGCCTATATAACAAGTTCTTTTTCTTTCTTTTTTTTTAAAAAAAAGAAAAAATAATGAAATTAAATTCAAAATTCAATAGCACAATGTAACAATCTAAAAAAATCAATGATTGAACGCCTTGATGATCTTGATGGTTTAACTAGACATGAACAAGAAACATTTGATCTTTTCTCAAAATCTCCAAGTACTTTTCAAGAAAGTTCCCATGAAAAGTTTATCAAGTCCCAAGCTTCTAAAAAACCAAATAGTGAAAGAAAGACTCCAAAAATCTCTTCAAATCAAAATAATCAAAGAAAATCAAGATCCAATTCATCCCCAACTTCTCCATCATTTGATAAATCTCCAAAGATTCCAAGTTATAAAGAAATTAGAAGTCAAGAGGAAACATTCAATGAAATTTTATCTCGAGATTTGGTTGGAGCTGTTATTCAAATGCAAGTTCGAAATTTAGGATATCCAATCTATCTCTCAAATTGGAATCTGGAAAGATCCTTCTTAATGAAAATGACTGTAGTTCTCTCAGCAAATGTATTAATTTTGTCCCAATATTTACTAACAATTCATCACAATTAAAATCTTTGTATCAATTAAAAAAAAAAATTTGTAATAAAATTGCTTCAGTTTTCTTGTCAATTTTGATCTTCAGACAAAAAATCATTCGAGCTTTTTCCAGAATTTTCTTGTTCTCGAATTTTCTGAAATTAAAGTATAAATATAAATAATCCCAATTTTTTTTTTTTTTTTTTTTTTTTTTTTTTTTTTTTTTTTTTTT
>Ga0209960_1003018_pt1 | contig 15443 bp, 13 predicted proteins | sample ThiBiot_500_plan_2_FD_183947 | JGI IMG/M metagenome (GOLD analysis project Ga0209960, IMG submission 183947) | Wastewater bioreactor microbial communities from Cape Town, South Africa - Thiocy_expt_500_plan (SPAdes) | ecosystem: Engineered > Bioreactor > Thiocyanate-remediating >...
TACGAAAAAAAGCTGCCATGCCCTCAGGCTGATACCCAGCCTTTATTAGCATATCAATGCCAATTCTATCTGCTTCTTTTTCCTTAGAACGCGTAAAGTTTATGTTTTCTTGCGAAAAGCCAGAAAGCGACCCCATCATCGCCCCCATACCTACTGTGGGGTTGATTGCACCCAGGGCGATTGAGGCGAGCAGCGAGGCCAACATGGGAATACGCATTTGCCGTTGATGTTCGATTGCGCTGTATAAGTGATGCAGGCGCACGTGCGCAATCTCATGGGCCATGACTCCTGCAAGTTCGCTCTCATTACTGGTGGTAAGGATTAGTTGCGTGTTGATACCAATATGACCTCCAGGACCTGCAAAGGCATTAATCTCATTGGATTTCACAATAAAAAAATCAGGACTACGGATATGACCCTGCCGGGCAAGGTTTTTTCCAACCCGATTTATATACTCTTTTGCCAAAGGGTTACGTTCAACACTATCGGAAAGATTAATTTGTTGGACGAATTCCTTTTCCAGTTGTTCTAATTCACTGGTAGAATAGGGGGATAACGATTCAGCTTGAGCCGCATTAATTATTGAGCTTGAGAGGATAAAGCTAAGTACATGGCGAATCGTTAGTTTAATCATGAGGCTACTCAAAAATTGAATAATTTGTTATCATAGTAACGAATTAAAAGGTAATTAACGTAATGCACAAAAAATTCCTGCTCGCAGCTTTGGCTCAAGCCCAAATGGGACGAGGTATTTGCGCTCCCAATCCCAGTGTCGGCGCTGTTGCGGTGCAGAATGGAACCATTATAGCACAGAGTTATCATCGGGGAGCAGGTACTGCTCATGCCGAACAATTGTTGTTGGAGCAAATTCCCAATCAAACCAACATCAGTTTATATGTTACCTTGGAACCTTGCAATCACTGGGGAAGAACTCCTCCTTGCGTGGATGCAATTCGTGCGCATGGAGGAATATCAGAAGTTATTTATGCTTATGCGGATCCAAATCCTATTGTTGCTAAAAACAATTCAACCCAGCGGTTACAGGCAGACGGAATTCGTGTTTTACATCATCCCTTGCCTGAAATTGATGCGTTTTATGTAAGCTATGCTTACTGGACCCAGTTTAAAAAACCTTGGGTTACCGTTAAAATGGCTCAGTCTCTCGATGGGAAAATCGGTTATACTAATAGACGTGTGCACTTATCAAACTCGCTATGCGAGAAGTTCACCCATGAACATCGTGCTCAAGCGGATGTATTACTGACCACTGCCAGAACGGTGAACAGTGATAATCCACAAATGAATGTTCGTCTAGACAATGAGATTACATCCAAGCCAATTGCTATCCTGGATACAAGGCTTACATTAAAGCCAGACGCACGTATTTTTACTACAGCGCGCCAATGTCACATTTATCATGCGCATGGGCACATGATAAATTATCCAAATAGTACCTTCCATCAAGTAAACCAACTTGACGGATATTTGGATTTGGTGAAGATACTCCATCATTTAGGGCAGACAGGTTACCATGATGTTTGGATAGAAGCAGGGGGCAGTCTATTTAGCGCGCTCCATAAAGCCAAGTTGGTTCACCGAACCTATTTATATATAGTCCCGCAAATTTTGGGGGAGGGGGCAATTTCAGCCTATCAACAGGAAGACTTGTTTACAGGTGCTCATCGCATTTCCTGGCAGGCTATGGAAGATAATATAATAGCCTGTATTGACTGGAATCACAGAAATTGCTCTGCATTACACGAGGTCGCAAGATGAAACATTCATTAGCAACAATTGAAGAGGCCATTGTTAGAATCAAAGCCGGAAATATGGTGATTTTAATTGATGATGAAGATCGGGAAAATGAGGGTGACCTAATTATCGCTGCGGAGTATGCAACGCCTGAGGTCATAAATTTTATGTCCCGTCATGGTTGTGGGTTAATTTGCTTATCGATGGCTGAAGAGATGATCGATAAACTTCAGCTCCCGATGATGGCTTCCAACAATAAATCTCCTTATGGAACTGCATTTACCGTTTCAATCGAGGCAGCTGAAGGTGTTTCTACCGGTATTTCAGCCTATGATCGGGCACATACCATTCAAACAGCTATCCACCCAGAGGCAAAACCTTCCGACATTATTTCACCTGGACATATTTTCCCATTACGGGCCCGAAAAAAAGGGGTGCTGGAGCGACCTGGTCAAACTGAAGGCAGCGTTGATTTATCAAAGTTAGCAGGTTTAAGACCTGCCGCAGTTATCTGTGAAATAATGAATGAAGATGGTACCATGAGTCGTTTTGATGATTTGGTCGCTTTTTCCAGAAAACACGATATTCCCTTGGTCACCATTAAAGATTTGATCGAATATCGCATTAAGCATGAGCACTTAGTACACAATGAGGCGACATCCCGGCTACCGATTCAGGGTAAAGGTGACTTTACTATGACCGTATTTTCAAATGAACTCGATGCCGCTGAGCACTTTGCCTTAGTAAAATCACCACGCTTTGCCAATCAATTGCCTTTAGTACGCATTCATTCAGAATGTTTAACTGGCGATGTGCTGGGTTCGTGTAAATGTGATTGTGGTAAGCAATTGGAACAGTCTTTAGCGCTGCTTTCTGCTGAAGGAGGGGTTCTCATTTATTTAAGGCAAGAGGGGCGCGGTATCGGCTTGGCGAATAAACTGCGAGCATATGCACTTCAAGAAATGGGCATGGATACAGTTGATGCCAATCATAAGCTTGGTTTACCTAGTGATAAGCGTAATTATGACATTGCTTATCAAATGCTAAAATATTATGGGATTGAAACCATTCGCTTATTGACCAATAATCCCGCAAAGATTGACGCTTTAGAGCGTTACGGGATAAAAGTCGCAGAGCGTGTTGCGCTCGAAGTTGAGCCAACAGGTGAAAGTTTACGTTATCTCCAAACGAAGAAGGAAAAAATGGGACATTTGCTTTCAATCAAACCTTCAGAGATGGTTAACTTTTAGTATTTCCTTCAAGTATATACTCATCGTTTGCGATTTATTGCGGTATCATTGCGCGTTACTGCAATAAATTGCTTATACTCCGTCATCCCAGATGTGCGGATAATTTCCGATACGTCTTATTATCCCGAATGAAGTGAGGATCTGCAGCGTATAGCACGCACTGTTAACTGAGTCGACCGATACATTTCTGTGAATTCTAGGAGCACTTGCGCGCATTATGCCACAGCAAAGAGTTCCCTTACCTATGACTCGAGATGACGAAAATAAATTGATTCAAGTGCTCAGGCTAAGCTTCTAAAATTAAAAGCTAATGATTGAGAATATAATGAATTAATAAATTACTCGCTCAACGAGGATAATCGCTGAGTTAGCAGAATATTGCCGCATCTAAAATTAGTTACGGAATTTTAAGAAAAAAAGTTTCTTCTGAACTACGAGGACAGTTTATGAAAGAAGACGAAATGGAGCGCTGGAATCACGCAATACCCGATATTTCTAATTTAAGCTCTATTGCAGATAGCCTACTTTTCCTAAGTTAGGGCTATCGCTATGAATAGATCCCGCAGACTTAATTTGATAAGATAGCGCTTTTACCATCGAACATCCCTATGAATACCAGATTACAAAATAAATGCTTTAAGCTGCTTTTATTCATCTTAAGTATTTATTTTATAAGCGGATGTGTCACCCGACCACATTCAGATCTCAATAATGTCTGTACCATTTTTCGTGAGTATCCTAAATGGTATCATCATGCCAAGGATGTGGAGCGTCGATGGAAAGTACCGGTACCGGTGCAAATGGCCATCATTCATCAGGAGTCGAAATTTAATTCCCACGCGCGCCCTCCACGTGCAAAAATGTTAGGCTTCATACCGTGGACACGGCCGACTTCTGCCACTGGATATGCCCAAGCATTAAATGGGACATGGAAAGAATACCTACAATCTAATGGCGGTTTATTCTCATCTCGCCACAGTTTTGCTGATGGCGTTGATTTTATTGGATGGTATGCCAACCTTGCGCATCGTCGTGCAGGCATCGATCGCCATGATGCCTATCCCCTTTATCTTGCCTACCATGAAGGGGTTGGCGGCTACATGCGTAAAACCTATTTGCGTAAACCTTGGTTGCCACCTGTTGCGCGTAAAGTAAAAGCACGCTCACAACTCTATGCGATTCAATTAGCTGCTTGTAAAGCCTCACTGGAGCGTAGTTCGTGGTTTTAAAAGAGATGCAGTAACAAGAATAAATCTCTCATACTATTTATTTATAAACTAAAAAAGTAATGTATACTCAGAAGATTGATTGAGGATACGTAAGGAGTTTTTAATGCGATTAATGCTTTTGGGTGGACCGGGCGCAGGCAAAGGCACACAAGCTTTGCGCTTGATACAACGTTATAACATCCCCCAAATTTCTACAGGTGATATGTTACGTGCAGCCATTGCTGAAGGGAGCGCTTTAGGTTTAAGCGCCAAAAAAATTATGGAAGCAGGTGGCCTTGTATCTGATGAAATCATCATCGGCTTAGTTAAAGAACGATTAAAAAATGATGATTGCAAGAATGGATTTTTATTTGATGGCTTTCCAAGAACCATCGTCCAAGCTGATGCATTAAAACAAGCAGGAATCCATCTGGACCATGTTATCGAAATCGCGGTGGATGATGAAGAAATTATTAGGCGAATAAGTGGTCGGCGCATCCATCAACCCTCGGGCCGTGTTTATCATATTTTATACCAACCGCCAAAACAGGATGGTCTTGACGATTTAACTGGGCAGCCTTTAATTCAACGTGAAGATGATAAAGAGGAAACGGTTAAAAAACGATTAGAAATCTATCGGCAGCAAACAGCGCCCTTAGTTGATTACTATAAAAACTGGTCTCGCAGTGATGATATTAATGCGCCACAGTTCCACACCATCTCAGGAACCGGAGATGTAGATGATGTTTTTCACAAGATTATTCAATCAATAGAAACTAGGGAAGAATCATGCCCAGTGAGAACATAAGCAGCAAAGATTTCGAAGCGCTCATCAATGACAACGAAATCATCTTTGTCGATTTTTGGGCTGATTGGTGCGCTCCCTGTAAACAATTTTCGGTCATTTATGAACAAGTGGCTGATAAATATCCTTCGGTTAAATTTGTTAAAGTAAATATTGAAGCAGAACAAGAATTAGCTGACTTATTTGAAATCCGTTCCATACCTCATTTAATGGTCTTTAAAGAGGGAATAGTGATCTATTCCAATGCCGGTAGCATGCCTGCATCCACTTTAAACGAGCTAGTTGAGCAGGCACTTGCTGCCGATGTTACGGCAATAAAGGCTCAATTTGAACAGGATGATGCGCCTTGAATCTGGAGGGTTTTAAATACTGAGTGAGTTTTTGCTTATCGGACTCTTTCATTTTAAAGCCCAATTTAGTTCGCCGATAAAGAATATCCTCTGCGGTTTGTGCCCATTCAAATTTGATTAAGAAATCGACCTCAACCTGATAAAGCCCCGCTCCAAAATTCTTACCCAGGCTTGGCATATCCGAGCATGATGCCAGTATGGTTTCTATGCGTGTGCCGTAAGTATTCAGGTAGCGATTAAGGAGGAGCTCGGGGAGCCATGAATATTTGTTTTGTGCCAAGGTTACATATTCTGGGTAAGTCAGGTTATCGATACCCGCCCCAGGTAAAGCAATTGTTGCCGTTTGTGAAGGAATGAGGGGTGGAAAGAATGGTTGCAAGCGATTAATTACTTCTTCTGCCAAAACTCTATAGGTGGTTATTTTACCGCTATAGATAGTAACCGCGGGTAACGGTTTTGTTGTTACTGCATAACTGTATTCCCGACTTAATTTCTGAGCCTTCTTATCATTATCTGCAAGCAGGGCACGTACGCCGGAGTAGGTATGAATAATATCTTGAAACGTAATTTTTGTTTTAAAGTATTGGTTGGTTATGTCCAATAGATAGTCTGTTTCCTCCTGACTAATAGCAATCTTATTGGCATTTTCTACGGGTATATCGGTGGTACCGACAAGGGTAAAGCCATGGTATGGAATAACAAAAATTACACGCTGATCCGGATGTTGTAATAAATATGCATGTTTTCCTTCATAGAGTCGCGGGATGATGATGTGGCTTCCTTTGACCAGGCTAATTTTTTGCCTTACAGGAGTATTTAAAATTTGTTCCAATTCAGGAACCCATGGACCGGCAGCATTGATGATGGTTTTTGCACGCACCGTCGAGTAGTCATCGTCTTTGGACCTTAAGGTTAATTCCCAGTATTGTTCTCCTGCTTTTGCTGCGATGAGTTGAGTATAATTACGAATTTCTGCGCCGTATTTTTTGGCCTGCAGCGCATTTTCCAAAGTGAGGCGGGCATCATCCGTAATACCATCATAAAAAATAAATCCTCGTTCAAGCGCATTATCTAAGGGATTGAAATAGTTGGTGTTATTTCTTTTTATCGACTCACAATGAGGAAGTTTGTTATTTCGTGACAAATGGTCGTATAAAAACAATCCACAACGCATAAGCCAAAAAGGTCGCATCTTTGGTCTAAAAGGCATTACAATTGCCTGAGGGCGTACTAGATGAGGTGCTGACTGCAATAATTTTTGCCGCTCATCCAATGCCTTTTTAACTAATTTAAATTGATATTGTTCTAAGTAACGTAAACCACCATGAATTAATTTAGTACTATTTGATGAAGTCTTACTTGCTATATCATCTTTCTCTACCAAGAGAACGGATAATCCACGCATAGCAGCATCAGCAGCACAACCGCAGCCATTAATACCTCCGCCAATTATGACTACATCATACAGTGATCCCATTTTGAATTCTCCGCGGAAATCTTTTTTTACAGTAGAATGTAAGTTACTGACATCATACAATGTAGTTTAGCTTATACAAGTATGTCTTTGATGCAAATCACGGAGAAATAATGAAATATTTGCTTGCAATTGATCAAGGAACCAGCAGCACCCGCGCAATGCTTTATACGATTAATGGTGTACTTGTTGCAAGCAGACAATACCCCATAACGCAGTATTATCCCCAAAATGGTTGGGTCGAGCATGATCCAGAGGAAATTTGGCAAAAAACACTCACCGCGCTCAAAGAGGTGACTTCGCAAGTTGATGCTGCACACATTCTTGGTTGTGGTCTGACAAATCAACGAGAGACTGTAGTGGTTTGGGATAAAAATACGGGCAAATGCCTTGCACCAGCCATCGTCTGGCAAGATCGTCGTACCCTAAATGCGTGTAAGGCGTTGCAATCTCAAGCCACGCTAATTCAACAAAAAACGGGACTGTTGCCTGATCCCTATTTTTCTGCCACCAAACTTCAATGGTTGTTAAAAAATCATCCCGAAGTCCAAACCTTAGCGGAGCAAGGATCATTGGCTTTTGGAACAATCGACAGCTTTTTAATCTGGCGCTTAACAGAAAATCAAGAACACTTAACTGATTATACCAATGCCTCCAGAACCCTGCTCTTTAATATTCATACTGGCCATTGGGATGAAGAACTTTTACGATTATTTAAAATTCCTGAATCGATATTACCTAAAGTTTATTCATGCGATCGCCATTTTGGTACCATTGATAAGAAATGGCTAGGTCATAATATTCCTTTAGTTGGTGTTGCAGGAGATCAGCATGCTGCCCTCATTGGTCAAGGTTGTTATGCTGATGGCATGATTAAGGCTACTTATGGGACGGGCGGATTCTTACTTCTAAATACGGGTGAGAAAGCAGTACAATCCAGTCACCAATTGCTCACGACGATAGCTTACAGGATTAAAGAAAAGACGGTATATGGACTTGAAGGAAGTATTTATCATGCCGGAACCACGGTGCGCTGGCTTCGAGATGGGTTGGGAGTAATCAGCGCCTCAGATGAGACCGAAACTCTGGCGTGTAGCCTCGAAAGTAATCAGGGAGTCTATCTGATTTCTTCATTCACAGGCTTAGGTGCTCCCCACTGGCTTTCCCATCCTGGGGCGTTGCTCTATGGTTTATCACTTAATACCACACCGGCTCATCTTGCTCGAGCAGCGCTTGAAGGAGTATGTTATCAAACACGCGAGATCCTTGCTTGTATGCGTGAAGACAGTGACCTTAAACTATCCGTATTGCGGGTGGATGGTGGGATGGCCGCAAATCAGTGGTTCTTACAGTTTTTGGCTGATCAATGCGCACTTCAGGTTCAAAAACCACGGGATATTGAAACTACGGCAAAAGGTGCGGCAATGCTTGCGGCATTGGGTATCGAAGCATATAGCTCTTTAGAGCAACTGCAAAACGTATGGGAAGTAGAGCAAACGTATCATCCTGTGCGAGATGAAACTGAGGTTGCAGCGGATTACAAGGGATGGCAACAGGCGTTGGCAAAACTTAAAAGCAGTTGATATAGACGAATAAGTATTCGTCTATATCCAAAAAACTAGGGAACGTTGCGTTGTAACTCGCCAGTGTATAATTGGCGCGGTCTTCCAATGCGGGACTTACTTGCAACCATTTCCATCCAATGACTCATCCAACCCACAGTACGTGCCAGTGCAAAAATAACGGTAAACATATTGGTCGGAATACCGATCGCACTAAGCGTCAAACCTGAGTAAAAATCGACGTTTGGATAAAGTTTCTTTTCGATGAAATAGTCATCTTCCAAAGCAATACACTCTAATTCCATTGCCAATTTGAAAAGGGGTGCGTCTTTTGCACCTACAGCCTCGAGAACATCATAACACGTTTGTCGCATTACTTTAGCTCGGGGATCATAGCTCTTATAAACTCGATGACCAAAGCCCATTAATCGGAACGGATCATTTTTATCTTTAGCACGTTTAATATATTCGTTAATACGGCTCACATCGCCAATTTCTTGTAACATGTTTAAGCATGCTTCGTTTGCGCCACCGTGAGCAGGACCCCATAACGCGCCAATACCCGCTGAGATACAAGCAAATGGATTTGCACCCGTAGATCCGGCAAGCCGTACAGTGGAAGTAGATGCATTCTGTTCATGATCTGCGTGAAGGATAAAAATCGTATCCATCGCTTTAACCAGTACCGGATCCGGAGTAATGTCCTCAGAGGGAACCCCAAACATCATGTGGAGAAAGTTCTCTGCATAAGACATTTTGTTTTGCGGATACATATAAGGTAACCCAATGGAGTATTTATAACTCATAGCCGCAAGCGTTGGCATTTTCGCTACAAGTCGTATCGCCGAAATAAACCGATCATGCGAATTATTTAAATCCATAGTGTCATGATAAAAAGCGGATAGTGCTCCAACGATACCAACCATAATAGCCATCGGATGTGCGTCGCGGCGGAAACCATTGAGGAACTGATACATTTGTTGATGTACCATTGTATGGTTGTTAATTAAGCTAATGAAATCTTTTTTCTCTTGAACATTTGGTAATTCACCGTTTAAAAGTAAAAAGCAAACGTCAAGGAAGTCTTTTTTCTCAGCCAATTGTTCAATTGGATAACCCCGATACAGGAGTACTCCTTTATCACCATCGATATAGGTAATTTTTGATTCACAGGAAGCCGTGGAAACGAAGCCCTGATCAAAAGTGAACACGCCACTTGCTCCAAGTTGTGTGATGTCGATCACATCATTCCCTAATGTGGGTGAATAAATGGGCAATTCTAGAGGCTCATGGCCTTCAATACTTAGCTTGGCTGTTTTATCTGTCATTGCTTCTCCTGTTTCTAAGCCTCTATTTTCATGTTCGGCACTATATACAAACGGACATAGGCAGTCAAATTCAATCTATCTAAACGACTAGTCTAAAGGGATATTATGGAAGAGATTTGCCAATATTAACAGAAAAAAATATACGATAGAAAAAACAGATTCTTTATTTTGACTAGAAGGGTGATTTAAAGATCTGTTTAATTCTATTTCAGTATCTATATTTTCCAGAGCTTGATGCATTTAGCCCCTATGGTGTGATATTCTGTAGCGCAAAAATTATCAATTGAGGATAGTCCCTAACTATGGTTTATCTTGCTAAAGAAATAATGCCAGTAAACATCGAAGATGAATTAAAGCAATCTTATCTTGATTATGCCATGAGCGTTATTGTAGGTCGTGCTTTACCCGATGTGCGCGATGGTTTAAAGCCGGTGCATCGACGTGTACTCTTTGCAATGAGTGAGTTAGGCAATGATTGGAACAAACCATATAAGAAGTCTGCACGTGTGGTGGGGGACGTCATTGGTAAATATCACCCTCATGGTGATACGGCGGTCTATGATACAATTGTGCGTATGGCACAACCATTCTCCATGCGTTATATGCTGGTTGACGGTCAGGGCAACTTTGGTTCAGTCGATGGTGATGCCCCCGCAGCAATGCGTTATACCGAAGTACGTATGTCAAAACTGGCCCACGCTCTCTTGGCGGATTTAGACAAGGAAACGGTCGATTTCAGCCCCAACTACGATGAAACCGAATTTGCGCCAGTTGTTCTACCCTCACGCATTCCTAATTTATTAATCAATGGCTCTTCGGGTATTGCTGTAGGTATGGCAACCAATATTCCTCCGCATAATTTAACGGAAGTTATGAATGCCTGCATTGCTCTTGTGGACAATCCAGAGTTAGATCTGGAAGAAATCATGGAAATTATACCAGGGCCCGATTTTCCCACCGCAGCCATCATCAATGGGCGTGCAGGGATTATTCAAGGTTATCGTACCGGAAGAGGGCGTGTGGTTATTCGTGCACGAACTGAAGTGGAAACAGATAAAGATACAGGTCGCCAGGCCATCATTATCCATGAGTTACCCTATCAAGTGAACAAAGCACGCCTTGTTGAGCGCATCGCAGAATTAGTACGCGATAAGAAGCTTGAAGGAATTTCTGGTTTACGAGATGAGTCCGATAAACAAGGGATGCGTGTCGTAATTGAGCTAAAACGTAATGAAGTGGCTGATGTGGTGCTTAATAATCTCTATGCCCATACCCAAATGCAAAATGTATTCGGCATTAATATGGTTGCTTTAGTCGAAGGGCAACCGCGAACGCTGAATTTAAAAGAAATTCTTGAATACTTTATTAAACATCGCCGTGAAGTAGTAACCCGACGAACTTTATTTGAACTGAAAAAGGCGAGAGCTCGTGCCCACCTCCTCGAGGGATTAGGTATTGCTTTAGTAAACATTGATGAGATGATAACACTCATTAAAGAATCACAAACGCCGCAAGATGCGAAAGAATCTCTTTTAGCTAAAGCCTGGCAGCCAGGTATGGTGCGAGCAATGCTGGAACGTGCTGGAGCGGACGCTTCACGTCCAGATGATTTGTCTCGAGAATTTGGAATGACTGAATCCGGGTATCGTCTGTCTTCAGCTCAAGCCCAAGCTATTCTTGAATTAAGACTACATCGTCTAACTGCTCTGGAGCAAGATAAGATTCTTAATGAATTTGAAGAGCTGTTAAAAGAAATTAAAAATCTGTTGGATATTTTGGCCTCTCCTGAGCGTTTAATGCAAGTAATCCGTGATGAGTTTACTGATGTACGAGCACAGTTTGGAGATGAGCGACGCACAGAAATTACTGCCTCACAAGAAGACTTAACGATTGAAGATCTTATTACCGAAGAAGATGTGGTCGTAACTCTTTCTCATCAGGGATATGTTAAATATCAACCGCTTTCCGCTTATCAAGCTCAGCGACGTGGAGGAAAAGGAAAGTCGGCAACTAATGTTAAAGACGAAGATTTTGTTTCGCGGTTGGTTATTGCCAGTACTCATGACACATTACTTTGCTTCTCAAATCATGGAAAATTATATTGGCTTAAAGCGTATCAACTTCCTTTAGCGAGCCGCATTTCACGAGGTCGACCGATTGTTAATATTCTTCCTTTAGCGGAAGGTGAAGAAATTAATGCGATGTTACCCGTTCGTCAGTATCAGGAAGGGTATTATGTCTTTATGGCTACAAAAAAGGGAACCGTGAAAAAGGTTCATCTTGAGTCATTTAGTAGACCAAGATCGAACGGTATTATTGCGATTGATTTGGATGATAATGATCGTCTGGTTGGCGTTGATATCACGGATGGTACTAAAGATATCATGCTGTTCACTGATGCAGGCAAAGTCATCCGCTTCGACGAAAATAAAGTTCGGCCTACCGGCAGAACTGCACGTGGGGTCCGTGGTATACGTATTGAAGAAGAGCAATCAGTGATTTCACTCGTTGTGGCGCATCCCAATGGCACCATATTGACCGCTACAGCAAATGGCTATGGAAAACGTACCGCAATTGAAGAGTACCGTATCTCAGGTCGTGGCGGTCAGGGTGTTATTTCAATCCAAGTTACTGAACGTAACGGTAAAGTGGTGCGCTCTGCCCAAGTTAATGATAACGATGAGGCGATGCTAATTACAGATAAGGGAACTTTAGTCCGCTTTAAAGTAAATGAATTGTCTATAATTGGCAGAAACACACAAGGTGTGCGCTTAATCAATGTGAGTGCCGGCGAACAAGTAGTCGGTATGCAAAAAATTGAGGACCTTGGCGGTGTTGAAGATATAGATACCGAGGAGGATAGTCAGGATGAGAACACAACGGACTTATAACTTTGGTGCAGGGCCTGCGGCTCTGCCTGAACCAGTCTTACTAGAAGCTCAAGCCGAACTGCTCAATTGGCAGCATAGCGGGATGTCCATTCTGGAGATTGGGCATCGTACGCCGGAAGTGGTGCAGTTATTTGCACAAACAGAACAAAGTTTAAGGGAATTGTTAACTATTCCTGAAACCTATGAAGTATTGTTTCTAGGTGGGGCAGCCCGAACCCAATTTGCCATGATTCCGATGAATTTATTAAACTCTGAGGAGCAGGCAGGCTATTTGGATACAGGAATGTGGTCTCATATGGCATTTCTTGAGGCTCAAAAATTACGCAAAGCCTATCTTATCGCCAGTGAACAGAAGCAGAGTTACCGAAGAATACCTGAGCCAAGTTCTTGGAAATGGCATGCTGATTCTACTTATTTTTATTATACTCCTAATGAAACCATAAATGGGGTGCGTATCCCCTTCATTCCGAAATGTGATCAAGGCTTTCTTGTGGCGGATATGACTTCGTGTATCTTGAGTGAGCCCATTGATATCAATGATTACGGCTTGGTTTTTGCTGGTGCGCAAAAGAATTTAGCTAATGCAGGCCTTACTCTGGTCATCATAAGAAAAGATCTTTTAAAGAAATCAGATTCCGAAAGATTACCGACGATGCTTGATTATCGGGTACAAGCAGAACACCACTCTTTGTATGCAACACCCCCAGTATTTAACTGTTATATCGCGTTAAAAACGCTACAGTGGACTAAAAAACAGGGTGGTGTAGGCGCTATGTATCAAGAGAATCGTGCTAAATCCTCGAAACTCTACCAGTTTATTGATGCAAGTGATTTTTATTATGCCCCCGTGGAGGCAGAGGCTCGATCCCTGGTCAATGTTTGTTTTTCCTTACATAAGTCTGAACTTGAGCAAGCATTTATCTATGATGCGGAAGCGCGTGGTTTGTGCGCATTACAAGGGCATCGTGCAGTTGGCGGCCTAAGGGCAAGTCTTTACAACGCGATGCCCATGACAGGTGTGGATGCACTCATTGAGTTCATGGAGGAGTTTTCTAGGAAACATCAATCGTGAGAATTTGCAATTTTGTTAGTCATCCTACCGCAAACGGTATCATCGGTACTTTAGCTGTTCCAGGTGATAAGTCCATTTCCCATCGTGCGATTATTTTTAGTGCTATTGCTCATGGTATGAGCGTAATTAACGGTTTTCTTGATGGTGAAGATTGTTTAGCGACCATCCGCGTTTTTCAGAATATGGGCGTCACAATAGAAGGCCCCTTGGATCAACAAGTGATAGTGTATGGCGTGGGGAAATATGGATTGCAATCCCCAAAAAACATACTGGATTGTGGTAATTCCGGTACCACAATGCGTTTAATGGCGGGTTTATTGTCGGCGCAAAAATTTGATACACAGTTATCAGGTGATGAAAGCTTAAGCCGTCGACCCATGTTGCGAGTAAGTAAACCTTTAACCGCAATGGGGGCAAAAATAAGCACTACAGAGGGCAAGCCGCCACTGTATATTGAGGGAAACTCCACACTTTCGGGAATTAATTACCTCATGCCAGAAGCTAGTGCCCAGGTCAAATCCTCTCTACTTCTGGCTGGTTTGTATGCACAGGGAGAAACCCGTATTACCGAAACGGGTACAAGTCGTAATCATACAGAGCTCATGCTCGCCTCTTTTGGTTACCCTATATTGGTAGACCAAAAAACAATTATTATCAACAGTAACCATGAGCTGTTGGCAACTGAAATTGAGGTTCCAGGAGATATTTCTTCAGCTGCTTTTTTTATTGTGGCTGCTACCATAACACCTGGTTCTAATTTAACCATACGGAATGTTGGCATTAATCCAACACGTTTAGGGATAGTTCATTTACTGCTCGAAATGGGTGCTAGTATAAGTATTATGAATCAACGACAATATGGCGCTGAACCAGTGGCTGATTTGCACATTGAGTATGCTCCCTTAAAAGGAATCGAGATTCCACCAGAATGGGTACCTCTTACCATTGATGAATTTCCCATATTACTGATCGCGGCAGCAGCAGCTGAAGGGGAAACAATTGTCCGTGAAGCCCGTGAGCTTCGTCATAAAGAAAGCGACCGAATTGCAGCAATGATATCAGGTCTTAAAGAATTAGGAATCAGGTGCACAGAATTTGAAGATGGTGCCGCAATTACAGGTGGAATTTTTCAAGGAGGGGTTGTAGATAGTAGAGGGGATCATCGTATTGCCATGGCGTTTACCGTAGCAGGAGCAATTGCTCAGAGCCCCATTAAAATTAAAAACTGTGCCAATATTTCTACTTCTTATCCCTCTTTTTTAGCTACAACAAAGCACTTGCAATTAAACGTTGAGGAATTTTTCGAGCATGTCTGATAAAAATATTCCTATTATTACTTTAGATGGGCCCAGCGGTACGGGTAAAGGAACTGTATGTCATATGCTGGCAAAACATCTTAGATGGCATATACTTGATAGTGGTGCCATTTATCGAGTTTTAGCTCTTGCAGCGAAGAAGCATCATACAGCCTCAGATAACATCACTCAACTCGTCCAATTGGCTCGAACCCTGGATTTACGCTTCTCCACGGATGCAGTTGGAACGCACACTTTTTTAGATAACGAAGAAGTGAGTAACCAGATACGTAGCGAACAGTGCGGACAGAATGCTTCAAGAATTGCTGCGATTCCTGAAGTACGTGAAGCATTGATTGCGCGTCAACGTGCTTTTGCGCAACCGCCAGGTCTGGTTACCGATGGTCGGGACATGGGAACGATGATATTTCCGGACGCATTGGTAAAGATTTATTT
>Ga0209960_1003022_pt1 | contig 15436 bp, 14 predicted proteins | sample ThiBiot_500_plan_2_FD_183947 | JGI IMG/M metagenome (GOLD analysis project Ga0209960, IMG submission 183947) | Wastewater bioreactor microbial communities from Cape Town, South Africa - Thiocy_expt_500_plan (SPAdes) | ecosystem: Engineered > Bioreactor > Thiocyanate-remediating >...
AAGTGTCGCCTGTCGTGTGCAACACGAATTAGGAATAACTAATCATGCGCCTGCCTTTGATTTAAGCGCCGCTTGTAGCGGGTTTTTATATGTCCTTGATGTGGCACGACAGTATATCATGTCCGGAACAGCTCGCCATGTGCTTGTTATCGGCAGTGAATGCATGTCACAAGTGATGGATTGGAGTGATCGCGCAACATGTATCTTATTCGGCGATGGTGCGGGTGCGGTTGTCTTAAGTGCCAGTGACAGGACGGGTATTATGGGAAGCGTCTTACACGCATCTTATGATAAAACAGAGCTGCTAACATTGCCTAATTCTATATATGGTGTACCACCTTATCTAACAATGCGCGGCAATGAATTATTTAAATTAGCTGTTAATGTTATGGGTAAAGTAGTTGATGAAGTATTGGACGTAAGTCAGCTTAAAAAATCTGATATTCAATGGCTTATTCCGCACCAAGCAAATATGCGGATAATTCAGGCGATTGCAAAAAAATTAGATTTACCTATGAGTCGTGTCATTACGACAATTGCTGAACAAGGTAATACCTCAGCTGCCTCTGTTCCTTTAGCCCTGGATCATTCAATACGTACCAATAAAATTAAGCGAGACGATATTATTTTGCTTGAAGCTTTTGGTGGCGGCATGACATGGGGCGCCATGGCTATTCGTTATTAATCAAAATTATTAGGCACTAGTAGTCTGAGGAAACTCAGGATTGTTGCAAAGGAATTGCTATGCTCTACAGGCTACATTAGTTGGAGTTATGTTATATATGTTTAAAACAGCGTTGGTTTTTCCCGGTCAAGGATCACAATCGGTCGGCATGCTTGCAGATTTTGAATTAGAATATCCGATTGTTCGTGGGGTATTTTCAGAGGCCTCTGAAGCTGCGGGGTATGATCTGTGGGATTTAATACAACATGGTCCGGCTGAACAGTTAAACCAAACTGAATACACTCAGGTAGCCATCCTCACAGCAGATGTCGCTGTATTTCGTATTATTCAGCAGCAGAATTTATTCACTCCTACTTTTATGGCCGGACACAGTCTGGGTGAATATCCGGCCCTAGTATGCGCGGGCGCTTTAACGCTAAAAGAAGCAGTGAACTTAGTGTCTTTTCGAGCAAAAATAATGCAAGAAGCTGTTCCTATGGGACAGGGTGCCATGGCTGCTATTATTGGTTTTAATGAGGAACAAGTCCGTTTATTATGCCAGGAAGCCAGTCAAGGTCTAGAAGTAGTAACCCCAGCTAATTTTAATTCTCCTGAACAAATAGTAGTAGCAGGGCATACACCCGCTATTCATCGTTTAATTAGCATGGCTGAAGACGCGGGTGCTCGTTTGGCAAAAGTGATTCCTGTGAGTGTTCCTTGCCATTGCCCCTTACTTAGCGATGCTGCAAAAGAATTTGCGGGTTATCTCCAAGATGTTTCGTTCACGACTCCTACGGTCAAAGTATTAAACAACGTGAACGCTCAACTCTATACAAGTGTGGACGACATACGAGAAAAATTAACGACACAACTATACAGCCCAGTTCGTTGGGTAGAAATTATTAAATCTCTAAAACAACAGGATGTAGAATTAATTTTAGAGTGTGGGCCAGGAAAAGTGCTCAGCGGGCTTATCAAGCGAATTGATCGCTCCTTGGATGTTATTAGCGTTTATGACACGATAAGCCTGGAACAAGTTATTGAGCATATGACAATTAGTAGCAATCCATAGGGCGAGAATATTGATGAAGAGTTTAGAAGGGAAAATAGCTTTGGTAACAGGTGCTAGCAGAGGTATTGGTCAAGCCATTGCCATAAAGTTAGCACAGGAAGGTGCTTTTGTTTATGGCACTGCTACAACTGAAGTCGGTGCAGAGCACATAAATCATTATTTCAATGAAGCAGGTCTATCAGGTAAAGGCTTAACATTAGATGTGACCAATGCTGAGGCTGTTGAGCACGTTATGGATCAATTAGCGGAAGCAAAACACGCCCCAGGGATTTTGGTTAATAATGCAGGAATCACTGCTGACAACCTAATCTTGCGTATGGATGATGATGAGTGGTACAAAGTTATTGAGACTAATTTGAATTCCATTTACAGAATGTCTAAAATATGTACAAAGATAATGTTTCGAGCCCGATGGGGTCGTATTATCTCTATAGGTTCTGTAGTTGGTTCTAGTGGTAATTCCGGACAAGTAAATTATTCTGCAGCCAAGGCAGGAATTATTGGATTCTCCAAATCACTTGCTCAAGAAATAGGGAGTCGCGGCATTACCGTGAATGTCGTCGCTCCTGGGTTTATCAACACAGATATGACTCATGCTTTACCTGATATGGTAAAAGAGGAAATGATTAAACGGATTCCTTTACGTAAAATGGGGGAACCTGAGGATATCGCCAATGCGGTCGCTTTTTTAGCCTCAGATGAGGCAAAATATATTACAGGTAGTACATTACATGTAAACGGCGGTATGTATATGGATTAATGCACTTGCGTTATCTGTGTAAATGAATAAACTATATCACTTTCATTTTCGCATTAAGTGATTGTTTTAAAGAGGGTGTTGCATTTGCGTGAGCCCGGCGGTTAAATGAAGTGAATATAATTAATAGTTACTAAAAGTTTCTATCAACCGAAAGAGGAAAATCAAGTTATGAGTACTGTTGAAGAGCGTGTACGCAAAATTGTTGTTGAACAATTGGGCGTTAAAGAAGAAGAGCTTAAAAATGACGCATCCTTCGTGGATGATTTAGGTGCAGACTCTTTAGACACTGTTGAATTGGTAATGGCACTTGAAGAAGAATTTGAGACAGAAATTCCCGATGAGAAAGCCGAAAAAATTACTACGATTCAAGAAGCGATTGATTATATTGAATCGAATTTAGATAAAGAAGAAGCTTAATTCTTCGAGGAGTTGTGATTGAAAATGCGGCGCGTGGTTGTAACCGGCATGGGCATGCTTTCTCCCGTCGGTTTAAATGTGAAAGAATCTTGGCAAAACATATTGTCTGGTGTGAGTGGGGTAAATAAGGTCGAAGGTTTTGATATATCGGATTATCCTACAAAAATTTGGGCAAATGTTAAGAATTTTAACATCGAAGACTACGTGCCGGCGAAGGATGCCCGCAAAATGGATCCCTTCACCCAATACGCAATAGCTGCAGCCGATGAAGCGCTTAAAGATTCGGGACTTGAGGTAACTGAAGACCTATCTCATCGCTTCGGTGTTGCTGTTGGTGCGGGTATTGGTGGTATTGATACCATTGCGAATAATGAAGATAAATTGGTCGCGGGAGGAGTTCGCAAAGTTTCTCCTTTCTTCATTCCTGCCGGTATCATTAACATGGCCGCAGGCCAAATTTCTATTCGCCATAAATTAAAGGGTCCTAATATTGCAATAGCTACTGCATGTACAACGGGTACTCACAATATTGGATTGGCGAGTCGCTTAATTGCCTATGGTGATGCCGACGTTATGATGTGTGGCGGCACAGAAATGACCTTAACTCCATTATCTTTAGCTGGATTTTCAGCGGTTCGCTCTCTATCAAAAAGAAACGATGAGCCCGAAAAAGCATCCAGACCTTTTGATAAAGACCGTGATGGTTTTGTTATGGGAGAGGGCGCGGGTTTACTCATTCTTGAAGAATACGAACATGCCGTAGCTCGAGGCGCGAAAATTTATGCTGAAGTGGCAGGCTTTGGAATGTCTGGGGATGCCTATCATATTACGGCACCCGATGAGGATGCTGATGGTGCATCGCGAGCGATGGAGGCAGCAATAAAAGATGCAGGTATTCATCCACGAGATATTGATTATATCAATGCTCATGGAACTTCTACCTATTTAAACGATCTCAATGAGACAAAGGCGATTAAACGCGTATTTAAAGAGCATGCGTATGACTTAGCTGTCAGCTCGACTAAATCGATGACGGGACACCTACTTGGGGCTGCTGGCGCAGTAGAAGCCATTTTTAGTATATTGGCAATCCGTGATCAAATAGCACCGCCGACCATAAATTTGGATAATCCCGATGAAGGCTGTGATCTTAATTATGTACCGCACAAACCTCAAGCAAGGACGATTAATTACGCCCTGAGCAATTCTTTAGGATTTGGTGGGACCAATGGTACTTTAATATTTAAACGAGTTTAAGCTTTGAACGAAAGACATAAGAAACTGTTTTTATGGGTTCTAACAGTGATATTGTTTATGTCTTTCCTATTTGCAGGTAGTGTCTTCTATTATTTTAATTTAAGACCACTAACGTTTTCTGAAAAAGCTCCAGTCATCACATTACCTCGAGCGACTACTGCGTCTCAATTAGTGCAAAAACTGCAGCAGCAAAATATCATCAAATACCAAAAGCCTTATCTTTATTATTTACGTTTTACCGGTTTAGCGGCCAAATTGAAGGCGGGGGTATATGAAATTAAACCCGATAATACACCAGCTGTTCTGTTTGACCGAATCGCCAAGGGTGATGTTTTGACCCGAAAATTTACAATTATTGCTGGAACAACGCAGCAAAAAATTTCGCAAGATTTGTCTCAAGCAGCTTATTTAAATTATCATGTAGATGATTGGCAGCAAGTCCAGGGACGTTATCCCAGTAGTGAGGGCTTACTTTTGGCTGATACTTATGTATATTATGGAGGTAGTGATAGTAAAAATCTGTTGCTGCATGCGCACCGTAATTTGATGACATTATTAAATAAAACCTGGCAAGCACGAGACCCAGACCTTCCTTATAAAACCTCATATGAATTACTAATTGCCGCATCGATTATAGAAAAAGAAACAGCGCTTCCAAGTGAACGTTCACTCATCTCAGGTGTTATTATAAACCGCTTATACAAAAACATGCCTTTACAAATGGATCCGACCGTCATTTATGCACTTGGTAATGCCTATACAGGAAAACTTTCCCATCAAAATTTGCAAGTAAACTCTCCTTTTAATTCTTATAAGAATCGTGGTTTACCACCTACACCTATCGCAATGGTAGGAGAGCCTGCTTTATATGCAGCAGCACATCCTCAGCGCTCCAATTTTTTATATTATGTTGCAAAGGGCGATGGTTCCCATCAGTTTTCTGAAACATACCAACAACAACGACAAGCAATCGAACTCTATCAAAGGAAATAAGGACTCGTATGACTTTAACCTTAGGAAAATTTATTGTCATCGAGGGGTTGGAAGGAGCCGGAAAATCAACCGCTGTGGCGACTATCGTTGATGTATTAGCGCATCATGATGTGCGCTGCATCACCACACGAGAACCAGGCGGAACCGCTATAGGGGAGCAGTTACGCACGATAATAAAAAATCCGCAATATACAAATATTCTTGATGATAAGACAGAATTATTATTACTTTATGCTGCTCGCATCCAGCTGCTTAAGGAAGTCATTATGCCTGCGCTACACCAAGGTATTTGGGTAATCGCAGATCGTTTTGAATTATCAACTTTTGCGTACCAAGGTGGTGGACGCGGTCTCGATGTGAACCTCATTAAGCAGCTTTCTGCATTTGTTGTCGCCGATTTTAAACCGAATTTGACCCTATACCTTGATGTTGCTCCAGAGGCAGGTATGCAACGCGCTAGAGCAAGAGGCGAGATGGATCGCATTGAGCAGCAAGAGATAGAATTCTTTAAACGAGTGCAGCAGCATTATCTGGAGCTGACTCGAAATGAACCGAATACGGTACGCATTGATGCGCAACAATCCTTATCAGAAGTACAAGCGCAGATTAAATCTGCAATTATTGAATTTTTAGCATGATAAAAAACGCTTTTTCACCTCATTGGAATTTTATAGTAAATGCATGGAAGCAGCAGCGCATGCCACGGGCTTTACTCTTGGTTGGACCAGGTGAAGTTGATATATTAGCCTTTGTTGCAGCAATGGCTAACATGATATTTTGTAGAAACTTTCAAGAACAACCATGTAATGGTTGTCCTGAATGTTTCATGTTGCGTGAGCAGCAACATCCGGATTTGTTATGGGTTAGAGCCCATAAAAAAGGTTTGTCCATCAAGATTGAGCAAATACGAGAGCTACAACAAGATGTCTTTTTAGGGCCGCAACGAGGAGCTCACCGAGTCATTATCCTTGAGGCCGTGGATTTGATGAATGGCGCTGCCACCAATGCATTACTTAAAATTCTCGAAGAGCCTCCTGCACACACTGTATTCATACTCTTAGCGCAGCAAATAAGTACCATACTGCCTACGATAACCAGCCGTTGCCAAATTTTAAATTTTGCAGCCGATAAATTATATCCACTCAATTTTAGTGAGCTTGAACATCAGGTTCCCGCTAATTCGCAGCGAGCGGATTTATTAAAAAGGCGAGCTGATATTTTTTCTGCTTTAATAAATCTAATGGAAGGAAAAGTTCATCCTTGTGTGCTTGCTGCGCAATGGCATGAGTTTGAGCTTTCGGACTTAATGTGGTTTTTATATATAGTCTTTGCTCAAATGCAATTTCACATAGTTGCCCCACAGTTAATCCAGTTACCGGAAGAGGTATTTTTTTCACAATTTATTGCTTATCTAGATACTAAAAAACTTATTTCGCAAATAGATAAAATCCAAGAGATTAACCGTAAGCTTTACCGTAATGTTCCACTTAATGCAACCTTAGTATTAGAAAATTTATTAATCGAATTACAATCTGCTAGCTGCTGATTTTTTAATCTGTTCGATATTTTTATTCGGGAAGGAAGGATTTTGGTGTTTATAAATAGGGTGATAAACTATCCTTAAATTTAGTGTAGAGACCAAAAATGCTTGTTGATTCCCATTGTCATTTAAATTTTTTGAATTTAACCGATTTCAATCAGGATATTTCCCAAGTTTTAGCGTGCGCGAAAGCGAATGATGTGCAACATTTTTTATCAGTATGTGTTGAGTTAAAAGATTACCCCGAGCTAGAACAATTGGCTGCACGATTTCCCCAGATATCGATTTCAGTAGGGGTGCATCCCAATACCGAAATGGAAAATCCCATCACCGCAGATACATTAATGAGATTAGCGCAAAATCCTGCCTGTATCGCTATCGGTGAGACTGGACTTGATTATTACCGTATTCTTGAAGAAAAAGATCAAGAAGCACAACGACAGCGTTTTCGTGAGCATATTATCGCTGCAAAAAAAATGAATAAACCGCTTATTGTCCACACCCGACAAGCTGCTGAAGATACGATTAAACTAATGAAACAAGAAAATGCGTCTGAGGCTGGTGGTGTGATGCATTGCTTTGCTGAAAGTCTGGATATTGCTAAACAGGCAATCGATTTAAATTTCTATATCTCTTTTTCCGGGATAATTACATTTAAAAATGCTCTTGCATTACAGGAAACAGCAAAAGCTGTTCCTTTGGAGCATATCCTCATTGAAACCGATTCACCCTATCTTACCCCCGTTCCTTTCCGTGGCAAGCAAAATCATCCTGCTTTAGTTAAGCACGTGGCAGAGGCCTTAGCTGTGCTTAAAGGGATTTCTTATGATGAAGTTGCTGCAGTAACAACAAACAATTTTTATCGATGTTTTCATTTAACCCCTTAGGGTGAATCTAAAAATTAAATCATATGGAGCGAGAATGTCTCTTTATCTTGGGTTAATGTCGGGGACGAGTATGGATGGTATTGATGTTGCCATAATCGATTCAGAGAAAAACCAATTAATTAATGGCGCAACTTATAATTATGAGGACGAGGTTTATTCACTGCTGGAGCATGTACTAAAAAATGAGATGGTTACGGTCGCAGAAATTTGTCAGTTAAATGTTCTTATTGGTAGAAATTTTGCAAAATCCGCGCTAAGACTAATAGAACAGTCACAGCTTGCTCCCAGCGATATTCGAGCCATTGGTAGCCATGGGCAAACGATCTGTCACGCTCCTCTTGCTAAAATTCCTTATACATTGCAATTAGGATGTGCCCATACAATTGCTGCGATAACGGGTATTACAGTTGTTGCTGATTTTCGCGCACGTGATCTGGTTCATGGTGGACAAGGGGCTCCGTTAGCTCCTTTATACCATCGAGAACTGTTCACAAATAGAAAAGAAAATATTGGTGTTGTCAATATTGGTGGGATTGCTAATTTAACTGTTCTCGTGCAAGGAAAACCTGCTCGCGGTTGGGATACAGGACCTGGAAATTGCTTAATGGATGCCTGGATTGCGAAACATTTGCATAAAAAATTTGACGTTGATGGTGCGTGGGCGGCACAAGGCAAAATTTTGGGGCAATTATTACAATATAATCTATGTGACCCATTCATTCAGTCCAGTGTACCTAAGAGTATTGGTAAAGAATATTTTTCTTTAACCTGGCTTGAGCAACAGCTTACTGAGGATTATCAACCTGAGGATGTACAAAGAACTTTATTAGAATTTACTGCGCAAACAATCGTCAATAACGTTAATTTAGTTACCCCTAAATTACAAAAACTCTATATTTGTGGCGGTGGCGTACATAATAAACTACTTTTAAATAGATTAGCCGATTTGCTTCCTGAATGTCATGTTGAAAGCATTGCGTCTTTAGGGGTAAGTCCAGACTACCTCGAAGCGATGCTTTTTGCATGGCTTGCCGCTCAAACGATGTCCAGGAAATTGATTGATCTCTCATCGATTACCGGCTCAAATCAGCTAATGGTTTTAGGTGCTATTTTCCCTGCTGGTGCTGTAAATAAGCGTTAATTGCTTTTTTCTGTTATGAATAGTCTCGGGTCATATTGACAACACGAAGGGCAATCGGCTTAAATGTGTGATTCCCGTGGGAGAATATAAAATTGAACGATTATAGTATTGAAAAACTTCATTCATCAGCTAATGTAAAATTGACTCAAACTAATTTAAAAACATCTTATTTCATTTTTTTTCTTGCAGCTTCATTTTATCTCTACGAATTTATACTGCAGGTGGCACCGAGCGTCATGGCTGCTCCCATGATGAAAACGTTTGGGGTTACCGGAGAAGGATTTGGATTTATAGCTGCCTTTTATTTTTACGCCTATGCCCCAACACAACTGCCTGCAGGAGTTTTGTATGACCGATATGGTCCACGTAAACTGATGACTTTTGCAATTATTTTGTGTGCGCTAGGTTCTGCATTTTTTGCATCAACCGACAGTATTCTCACCGCATGTATAGGAAGATTTCTAATAGGTATCGGCTCAGCGTTCTCCTTTATTGGTGTCTTAGTCTTGCTGTCACGATGGTTTCCCCCACATTATTTTGCAATTCTTGCTGGAGTAGCTCAGCTCATGAGTTCAGTGGGTGCAATTTTTGGAGAAATGCCGCTTGCTTATTTAATCGAGCAGGTCGGTTGGCGTGAGGCCAGTTTCATTCTCGCGGCAATCGGATTAGTTCTGGCAGTCTTTTTCTGGATTTATATTCGTGACTATCCCCATCAGCAGACCCAAAAGGTTCCAGAGCATTATTTACGTCAGGAATGGAAGAGGCTTGTGGCCGTTTGTAAGCATTCCCATACCTGGATTATTGGTGGATATGCCTTTGCCATCTGGACTCCAATTGCCGTTTTTGCAGCACTATGGGGTGTACCGTATCTACAAGAAAAATTCCAAATAAGCACCGTGACTGCTTCAGGTTTGTGCAGCTTAATCTGGATTGGTATTGGTATAGGAAGTCCTTTACTGGGGTGGTTAAGTGATAAAATGTGTAGTCGTCGCATTGCACTAATCATTAGTGCTTTTTTAGGACTTTTTGCAACATCGATTCTTTTATATTTCCCGGGTTTAAGTTATGGCTGGGCTCCCTTGGTTTTATTCATTTTTGGTCTGGGTGCCGGTGGCCAGACCGTGAGTTTTGCTGTGGTTAAAGAAAATAATCAACCCGAGTTAGTCGGAACAGCAAGTGGTTTCAATAACTTATCCGTGCTGATAGGCGGTGCATTATTTCAACCGTTAGTTGGATTAATTTTACAACATACAGGCTCGTGGAGAGTTGTTCAGGGTATTCATATCTACAGCGTGGAAAGCTATCAAATTGCATTATTTATTATGCCGGCCTGTTATCTACTGAGTTTATTGATTGCGACCTTTATTCTTAAAGAATCCCATCCGGACCATAAATCTTAATCAGAAGATCCCCACAATAGGGGATCTCGAGATGATTACACAATTTGCTTTTTTCTAAAGTAAAGTGCCAGGCCCACGCATAAAAAGAAAACAACTTGCACCACATTACAAAATAGACCAAATTTTAAGTTGCTATGGGTTTCATAATATACATTTGCAATTTCAATCCCGATGGCACCGACTACCATGACACTGAGGCTTATAAGTGCTGAAGCAGTACCTTTAGTAACCGAAGTAACAAAAAGACAAAATCGGTTTAATGGGGCATTGATAATGCTTAAGGCAAAGAAATATATAATAATGCCCGGCAGCAGATAGTAATATTTATTACCAAAAAAGTAGGGTAAGGCTGATGTTAAAATGGTGCCGATAGACATCACCAAGCATCCACCGACAATGATGGTAGTTACAGAGTATTTGTGTGTTAAGCGATGTAAGATCCAGTTTCCTAATATGGTGGCACCAAATACAGGCAATTGTAATAATCCGTACTGAATTACCGAAAGTTTCGCCTCAATTGTTAAAATTACAGGTGCTAAGGCAATCCACGATAAACAGGGTATACCTACAGTGGCAATTGCAATCGCACTAAGAATAAAAACTTTATTACTTAATAATTCATAGAAATTTCTAGCAATATTTTTCGCGGAGAATTCAATTTGTGGAATATCTTCACCGGTTTTTTTTTGTTGACCAATCGGTTCTGGCATATAGCGCCATAATCCCCACAATGCAATCAGAGCGCCGACAGCAATCCAAATAAAGATATAGCGCCAGGAAGTATAGTAAATGACTACAGCGCCGGCCACCGGACCAAGAAGGGGGGCTAAAATTGTTGCATTAGCCATAATCGCGATCAGACGAATTGCATCCATTTCATCAAATATTTCTTGGATGGTTGCATAGCCGATAACGCTGATAAAACATAACCCCATGCCCTGAAAAAAACGTGCTAAAAGAAATTGGTGTATTGAGTTTGAAGAAGCAATCATTAAGGTAAACAGGAAGAACAGGATGGCACCAATCAACATCAGTGGACGACGGCCGTAAGCGTCCGATATTGGACCCAAAAAGATTTGTAAACTGGCCCCTCCTAGTACATATAGAGTCAAGGAAGTAGCAATTGTGGATTCAGGAGCGTTAAAGGTGCGCACGACCAGAGGCATACCTGGCATGATCATATCATTTGCGATATAGGTCAGAAATTCATAAAGAACCAAAAAACACGCGAAAATCATGGCTTGTCTTCGGGATATTGAGATGAGCGGTTCAGACATAAAATCAATCCTGTAATTTCTTTTGCAAGAGTATCCAATTCAGCTTTGATTGTTCTAAAGCAGTCCCGACAAGCTAACGAAAGTAATGATTAAGAGCGTAAGATGTTATCTCCTTTGGCCTTTAACTCAATATATTACTTGAATGTATTTTAACTATCTTTGTGACTTAATTTTATAATTATTTTTAATTTAATGTCCAGACGATGCAAAGCCTTAAATTTGTGAAATATAATACACAATAAGTAGTATATATGTCAAATATGAGCAAATAATGATTTTATTGTTATGGTTTAATACGTTTTAGGAATTCTTGTAAATGGGCTTTTTCAGTTTCATTACTTAAATAGCTTTTTAAATTCTCTAATTGACTTTCATATTCTTGCGGATTGATTATGCCCCTCATCAATTCAAAACGTAAGTAAACGCAAAAAGTATTAAGTACATCTGTTTCACAGTAGTCTCTAATTGATTTCAACTCACCAGCTTGATACTGCTCCCAAACCTTAGCTCCGCTCATTCCCATTTTACCGGGAAAACCCAAGAGTGTGGCAATTTCATCTAAAGGCGCAAAAGCTTTAGGCTGATAACCCGAAATAAGATCCATTAGGTCGATATGACGATAGTGGTAGCGACTAAGGTAGTTATTCCATTTGAAATTTTGTTGATTTTCCCCCACCTCCCAATAGGTTGGGGCGCTAATTTCGTGAAGTAGGGCGCGGTAATGTAAAACAGGTAAATCAAAACCACAGCCATTCCAGCTAACCAGAGTGGGCGTGTGTTTATCGATACCCGCAAAAAAACGTTTAATTAGTTCTTGCTCCGAAGCAGATTCATCACCCAAGGACCAGACTTTGAGCGAATTTCCTTGACTGAGTACAATGGAGATAGCACAGATTTTTTGTAGGTAATGAGGTAAAAAATCATTTCCTGATTTAGCACGTCTGAGTGCAAACATTGCTTCTGCAGTATCTTTATCTGATAAACCCTCCAGATTATAAAGTGTTCTCCCAGCCTGGGTATCAGGAATAGTTTCTATATCAAATACTAATATGGTCATTTAAGAATATTTACCTATCTTCCTTAGGTGGTGTAGCTTTGAACGTGCTGAAATGGTTTTAATGATTCAGCAATATTTTTATAAAGCTCCGGCAACCAACGGGGTTGGGCAAAGGTACTCGTGGAGGGCTTCTGCTGCCTTAGATCATTTGGTGCGATAATTACTTGGATATTATTTAATCCAACACGACGTGCGAGTAGGAATAATTGATCAATCGCTAAATCGCCTATCGCCAAACAACCAACAGATAAGTTCTTACCGTGAATAAATATGTTATTACCTAAATTACGGCGACCATCTTGATAACCTTTCTGACGATCAAAGTTATTCGGATAGTTAATCATCATGGACAAATGCATACTGCTGAAAGGATTAAAATTAACAAGCTTATAAATACCTTCGGGGATTTGTTTATCATTTTCACGTAATTTTGGTCCCAAGCGACCACTAAAACCCGTTAAAGGGTAATCATGAATGTGTTTCCAGTTATTTTCCTGATTTTTTGCCCACAACTCAACTTTCCGTTCTGATTTAAATGCAAGCAAAGCAATTTCTTTAGGTGGGTAGCTCACTTTAGCTTTATTAAAATAAACTTTTAATTGCGGTTCTACCCGCAAACCGTAACGCTTAATTGCACGATCAATCGCCTCATCCCAATCAAGCTTATGCGTCATTCCAAAGCCATTGAGACAATAAAATATTGAAAGAAGAATAAATAAACGCTTCATAGCATAATTAAAATAATCAGTTGAGGGCATGGTATCAAATAATATTCCTTTGAACAATTTCAATTTGGAGACAAGGAGTATCTGGCAAGTTCACAGATTTTATTCTCTATTTAATTAAGATGGAACCAAATGATATTGATGCATTAAAAAACGCGGTGTTTCATTAAGCGTACCAACTCCAGCCAATAATCCATAATAATCAGGGCAAAGATACATTACTTTATCTTCAGGGGTGATTTTATACAACACAAATTTATAATCACAGTAAGGTAATTTTTTTGTTGAAGCAATTTGCATAATGGGTGTATTTGGCTTTTTAGACTCTATAAAGAATGCATTAAGCCAAAGATTGATAATGACAATCCCCGCACCAATCACGATAACTGCATTAATGAAGCTTGTGAGATACCTTAAAGCCAATTTATCGATACTTAAATGTGAGATAATTTTAATTAAACACATGATTAATACGATCATGGTAAAGGTGTAAATCGAGGCATTCATGAAATCAAAATAGACACCAAAAATTTGGTATCCAGAGAACTGGTAATGAATGAGTAATGCGATAATACAAATCCATAGCGAAGAGATAATATAATTTATCATTTTTCTTTTTATGCCAATGATGAGGAGAATTAACGCAATCAATGGAAAAAAATACTGAATTATTTTGGCTAAAGTATACATGAGGCGATCTCACAAAATTGGCCGCAGCATTAGAACTTATAGTTATATCAGTTATTTAAACTGATATCTATAAACACTTTGCTTCTTTATAAAATCGAGTTATGTTCATCACTTTACCTCATTCTTTTCACGAATGAGAACAATCATAGGTTGCGTAGGAAAGATTGTGGGCTGAGTTACTTGCTCCGGTAGGGTCAAGACTTTGATTTTTAAAAGGGTGCTTTTCTGGGGTAAATACTCAGTTGGATTCAATAGTTTTGGATAATAGTTTGCATTATCCTTATCTTTGCGATTGTACGGTGTACGCGGATGGATACTGCCGATCCATAGAGGATTATTTGTTTCCTGAAGATTAAAATTGGACTCCCATAGTCTTAGTTCTAAGTAAATCCGCTTATCAGGAGATTTAAAGTGCATCGTCAAGCGAGGCGCTTTATTTTCATAAAGTTGGGTTAAAGGAGGTAGTTTCGAGCCTTCAGCTTGATGATGATTAAGCCAAAAAATTAAGTTACTAAAGAATGACTCTTCTTGTGCTTTCCAACCTTGCTGTTTTAGCATTTCCTGTAATAAATTAGGATCACCTGAATATTGAATATTAAATAAACTAATTTTTTTCCCGAGGCGATTAAGACGATACAGGGGAAGGGTAGGCTTATTTTGATTCCACCAGTTTTCTTTACTAATAGTAAACTCTGCATAATAAGGGGTATGGTTATAAGCAAGGGTTCGAAAATTGAAATAGGTCGATAATGTTGTCGCTAACAGCAGTCCACCTAGCATTAAAACCCCAAAAGTGGCCGGATCGGTTTTGGATGTAGCCAGATAATGCTTCCGATAGTACAAACAGTAAATCAGGGCTAAGGTACTTCCTGCAAAATAACCTGCTAAGATATCGGATAACCAGAAATCCCCTAAATAAAGACTTCCTAACCCGCTTAAAGCTAAAACAGAATAAATTAAGGTTCTGATCGAGTGAGTAATAATCGAATACACGTTTTCTATATAGAAAAAAATAAAACGATAAAAGGCTGTTGCAACAAGGAGATTCATCGCTGGAAAAGCTGAGCCGGTCATGGATACTAAAACCCCATTTGGGCGTGGATGAAAAACTATTTGATTCAGGAAAAAGCCCGATACTAAAGCGATGATCATCAAACTTATGATAAAGCGCAGCTCGCGAAACTGTCTATGGAAAATAAACCACATACAGGCCAAGCAAAATACGGTTAATATTGACCATTTTGATGTTAATTGTGTACAGAATATGCTAAAAGCCTCCAGAGAATGCGTATGAAAGCTTTGTACAAATAAATGTATGGGTAGGTTAAAAGAAATACCACCTTTGCACGTTAAAATTAAAAGCACTGTGAAAAAAAATAAGTTAAGAACCATGCTCAAAAATAATAAAGCCGTGTAATGATGATTTTGCTCAGCGGGAGTAATGCTTCGCACGAAATTCGATAGTGGGGAGTGGAGCATCTTTATCCAGAAAATCTGGAGGTTTTGCACTAAAAAATGATTAAATAATCTGAATACCCATTTCAGTAATACTCCGA
>Ga0209960_1003026_pt1 | contig 15428 bp, 12 predicted proteins | sample ThiBiot_500_plan_2_FD_183947 | JGI IMG/M metagenome (GOLD analysis project Ga0209960, IMG submission 183947) | Wastewater bioreactor microbial communities from Cape Town, South Africa - Thiocy_expt_500_plan (SPAdes) | ecosystem: Engineered > Bioreactor > Thiocyanate-remediating >...
CTTTTTAATTTCCTTAAAAAAAAAAAAAAAAAAAAAAAAAAGAATTCCAACGTTATTGGTTCCGTTTTTCCTTTTAGAAACAGTTTCAACATTGGATAGTTTTTGGCAGAATACTTTGACTTTAATATTAAAGAATCATTTTTTTAAAAAAAGCTATTTTGCAATTATTTCCAAAAAAAAGTATTGAAAAAAAAAAAAAATTACTCCTAATTCTTTATATTGATCAGAATCAATTCGAGCAATAATAACATCTTGGGAATGAGAAACTTGATTTGCTAAAGCTTCATAAATCTACGATAAAAAAAAAAAAAGAATTCAAAAATTGGTTTGAGAAATTATTCATTTCAAAAAATTAAACTGGATCCAAATCTTTGCAATGTTCACACCCTAAATTTTTTTTTGAAATCCTTGAATTTTGAAATTTAAACTTAAACAAAAAAAAGAAATAGAAAAAAGAAATAGAAAAAAGAAATAGAAATAGAAAAAGTACATGGGGCAAAGAATTCAACTAATACATTCTTTGAACCATCTACAATGGTATTAAAATTTGAAGGATTAAGTTCAATCACAAGGGAATCTCCTCTAACTTTCCCAAAACATCCAAAGAGGACAATCAATCCAATCCATAGAGTTCTTTGTTTCAATATCATCTTCCTTTCTTGTTTTTTTTTTCTTTCTTCTAATATAAAGATTGTAAAAATAAAAAAAAATTGAACTCAAATAAATACTTTTTTGAAATCAACATTCCAATTTTTTCAAAAGAATGTCTTGTTATTCATCCACTCACTGATGACTTGTCACTGATTTTTCAATTCATTCGTTTCAATGATTCCTATAAAACAAAGTTTTAGGATTTTTTTATTATTATTTTGATTGAATGTTTTTAATTTCAAATGAATCATTAAAGTTTGAAACAATCAAATTACTTTGACAAGAAACTGATTCCAGTTTTTTCCTTCTCTTTTTTTGTTCGAATTCAAAAAAATCTTGGAGGGGATTTGACCTAGAAAATTCAAAAAATATATCTATATCATAATGAGAAATAATAGTTTGTGAAAAGAAGAGTATCAAATGAACAATTACTTTGAAAACTGATTCAGTTATAACCAACAAGCAAGCATTGAAAGCAATCTGAAACACAAAAAATTTAAAGATTTGTGTTTTTGAAAAGAAAAAAAAAAAAATGGCGAAAGAGATGCAGGAAGAAAAAAAATCAACAGTCACCCAAAGTTTTTTTTTTTAAAAATTTTTTTTTTATTTTTAATTAATTTTCGAATTTATTAAAAACTTCAATCATTATTAGCTCCTGTAAAAAAGAATGTCAATATTATCCCTCATGTAAGTTTTCCTTCTTTTGATATCTTTATCCATTTCTTTTTTGAAAAAAAAAATTTTTAATTGAAATTTGATAGGCTGTTTGTCTTCACCCTTGTAGTATTAATGGAGTAGCTGTTTCAAAAAATTTTAAATGGGTATTCACAGCAGCAAGTGATGGAATTATTAGAAAATTTGATTTCTTTTCTTCAATGAATGGAAAACTTCCTTTAATTCAAGCACAAAAAAGTGGAATTCCTGAGTCTATGTCAAAAGTAATTCTTTCTTTTAATTATTATTTTTATTTCTTTATTAATTAATTGAAATAAATAAAATTATTAAATTATTTAAAGGGTGGTGTAATGGAATCAAGTTGGGAAAACAATGTACCAAAATCAGAATATGGTATTTTAATGTTCCCTTTACTTTTATTTTTATTTTAATCTTTTTGTAATTTTGTTCAAGACATTGAACTTGCAATCAATTAATAAATAAATAAATTATAGTTGAAACTGCTCTAGCAAAAAGAAATCCTGTTAGTTTATATAGTATTGCTGTTCAATCAGAAGCAATTTGGGCTCTTACAGGACAACAGGTTTGTGTTAATAAATATATTTTTATTCTTTGAAGACCAGAAAGAAAAAACAAAACCAAAAAACAAAAAATTAAAATTTTTGTTTTTTCAAAAAATTAGAAAGGTCAAATAAAATTATGGTCAGTGAGAGTATATGAAGGAAAATGTCATCATGTAATGAAAGAACATACAGATATTGTTTCTTGTTTAACAATTTCTCATGATGAAAAATCTTTCTTTAGTGGTGGTTGGGATAAAAAAATTATTGTAATTTTTCATTTTCATTTTCATTTTTTTTCTTTCCCTTCTGAAATTCTTATTTACTTCAATTTTCTAAGAGATGGGATTTAAATACTGGTCAAATTGTTAGAGATTTCTCTTCACATACTTCACATATTACTTCCCTTTCATTAACGAAATCTGATAACAAACAAACAAATTCTCCAATATTACTTTCCTCTTCAATTGATGGGTTTGATTTTTTCTTCTTCTTCTTCTTCTTCTTTTTCTTCTCCCTTTTTTTTTCTAGAATGGCTTATTGTAGAAAAATGAACAATCTTTCCTTTTTTTTTTTTTCTAGAATGGCTTATTGTTGGGATCTTAGAGCTCCAGAACCAATTCGAAAATTTCAATTAGAAGGAACATCATTCCCTTGGATTAATTCAGTTTGATTTTATACTTTTAATAATTCTAAGAATTCAAGATTTCTTATTCTTTTTTTTTTGAAAAAAAAACAAAAAACCAAAAAAAATAAAAGGCTTGTTGGAGTGCGGATGATAGTAAAGTGTATTGTGCTAGGAAAAATGAATGTGGTAATTATTTTTTTTCTTTGATTTTTTTATTTATTTATTTTTCTTTTAAAGACAAATAATAAGAATAATTATTATTAAATTTAAGTGGAAGAATGGGATTTTTCAAGTGGAACTTTAGAGAGAAGTTTCCGTCTTCCAACAAATTCTGGATCTGTATCTTATGTTGCTGCATTTCCGAATGGTCAGCATGTAATATGGTTTTTTTTGTTTATTTCATTTTTTTTTATTTGTATTCTTCTTCTTTGAACTGTTAATCTGAAAAGACATTATTAAGTCATAATTTATTTATTTATTTTTTTTATTAGTGGTTCAGAAGATAATATTAGAGTCATAGATTTAACTTCTCAATCTCCCAAAAGACCTAATTTTCATATTTTAGCGACCCATAGTGGCGGTGTACTTTCTAGCATAGGTAACTTTCGTTATTTTCTTTTTTGTTTTCTGAAAAAAAAAGAAACACAAATTTAAATTCAACTTGTTTTTTTTAAAAAAAAAAACAGTTATTGACCCAGAATCTAAATATTTAATAACTGCATCAGGAGATCGTGGACATTTTGGAAATTGTGATAAAATGTGTTTTTTTTATGAAATAAATGAAACTGAAAGTTAGATTGTTCTAAATTTTAAACTTCTCAAAAAGTATGTACTCATTGCATTACACTGCATTGCATTGCATTGATTCCAAGTCAAATCTTTCAAATGTTTGAGTTTTGAGTTTTTCTAGTAGCAGGTGATGTTTTGAGCCAAGTCAAATCAGAACTTGGTTATAAATAAATAAATCAAAAGGCAACACCACCAAACCCCTTTGATTCCCCATTTTTCTTTTTTTCATTTTTTCATTTATTTATTTTCTGTTCCAGAACTTCCAAAAAAAAAAAAAAAAAACTCAAATCCCTGCACTTTTCAATCCCCAACTTATAACAACTTCCAGTTACTTCAACCAACTCACAAGAACTACTTATATCTTCATAAATACAATATTAAAAAATGGATATAATTGAAAAACAACCAATGAATATGGAAATGGAAGTAGATGAGGATGGAGAAACCATTCTTAAACGAGGAGAGTTTTTGAACGACGAGACAGCTTCATACCAAGCATGGCAAATGAGTTGTATTTGTTGTTTGTCTATTTCATTGATCCCTTGTCTTCCTTTTGTCCCTTGTTGTCTTCCTGCTTTGAGAAGAAGTGCTGAAGAAAGAGAGCTCATTTTAACGTATAATATTTCTTTTCTTCATAAATTTTCTTCATTGTTTATTTCTCACATAAAATAAAAACAAAAACAATAACAATAACAATCATACTAAACTAATTCAAATCAATAAATAATAGAGATACTAATTTGAAATTCAAAGCAAATTCTTATTGTTGTATTCCACCATTCTGTTTTGGCCCATGTTTGATTAAAACTCAAACCGCTACAAAGATTGTTCCTCTTGAAAAAATTACAGATTTAAACATCAGTCAAGGTTTTCTTCAAAGAAAACTTGGTGTTGAAGAAGTTGGACTTCAAACTGCAAGCTCTAGTCCTCAAAGACCAGTAATGATTCTTTCTTTTTTCTATTTTCTTTCTATTTTCTTTTTCTATTCTATATTTTAATTTTAATTTTTCTTTCTCAAATATTTTAGGAATTTGCTCTTATTGGATTAAAAGATGCAAAAACTTTCCGTCGTATTGTTCTTGAAGCAAAAAATGCTGGTGGACCATCACAATTACGTAGTATGGTCGCAAATATGCAAAACACACAACAACAACAACAAGCAAATAACCTTCCTCCTTCTTATACTGCTTCTGATCCATCAACTCATCTTAAAGAAATTTCACAAACATTGACTCGAATTGAAGCCCTTGTTTCTTCAATTAATTCAGCTGCTACTTCTTATCAAAAATTGAAACAAAATGAATAAAAATAACAATTTTATTTTATTTTATTTTATTTTATTTTATTTTATTTTTGGATATTGGAATAAAATAAAAAAAATTAACCAAAAGAAAAAAAGGGAAAAGAAAAAAATATTATCATTATTGATGTTAACCGTTTGAATTTTTATTGAACTTTTTCAAGGAATCTTTTGATCAAACACAAGGATTCAAAATCTCTTGCCAGGAACCATCTGCGAGACATTGTCTACTTGGGTTTCCACTTCCTGATGAGCAATTTCCAGTTACTGTTTGATATGCATCTGTTGGAGGGAAATCACCACTTGCACTCATTGATTGGGGACAAGATAGAACTTTTTGAAGTTTATTAGAATAACAACCAAAAGAATCAAAAGAATCAAGAAAAAAGAAAAGAAAAGAAAAAAAAGAAAAAAAAAAGAAAAAAAAAGAAAAAAAATACTTAATTCACATCGAGAACCAGTATAACCAGCTGCGCAAAGACAAATACCATCAACATAAGTTCCTCCATTTTTACATGGGCGAAGACATCCATTAATTCTTGTTTCACATTTATCACCAGTCCAACATTGTGAACAAAAACATTTCTTTCCTTTTTCAAGTTTACCACAAATTCCTCCATTCAAACATCCTCCACAAGAGGTTAGAGCTATCAAAGTGGAATAGTTTTAAAAAAAATAAAATAAAACAAAACAAAAGAAAAGAAAGAAACAAAAAAAGGAAAAAAGAATACGAGGATTGATATTATCAAATACAGACTTAGCATCAACAAGATTCATGGCAAAAGTATAAATTGCAACTTTGTCAAAAATTCCTCTGAAATTATATCCTAAATACATTCTGTTATTGGTGATATCAATAGTCACTGGTGCAGTTATAGATCCAACTTGTTGGTCATTTTTGAAGATTTTCCAAGTATCTCCTTGTTTTGAGAAAGTAACAATTGTTGGAGTGTTTAATGAAATGATTGAAGTAGCTGATGTAAATATTGATACTCCTTTTACCATAACTTCAAGTGCTCCTGTTGATCTAAATGATGAAGAAGTTGATAAGAAAATTTCAATCGGACAAACAAATAGAAAAAAAAAAAGAAAAATGGATAAAAAAAAAAAGTTCATACAAAATATTGAGACTCATAGAACTTAAATCAACAAAATCATTTGGAGTAAAGATAATTAAACTTGTTGTCAAATAAAACTTTGAAATTGAGAAAACAACAGTAATTGAGAAATTATCTCCAAGAGTAATTGATTGTGATGATGTTGAGATTATATCTTGTCCAAATAAAACCAAAGCTTCATTCATTGGATCATTAAAATGTGGATAGTTTATAGATTCAGCATTGAATGGTGATAAATTATGTCCATTTTCTGATCCATCAAGTGATTTATTCCCTACTGAGAAGAGATAATAAGCTAAAGGAGACTCAGTTAATGCAAATGGATTAAACTGTTCACAGAAAGCTCCACCATATGGATATGGACAAGTGCATCCATATCCGCCTAAATAATGGCTGCATCCAGAACCACCATTTTTACATGGGCTTGGGAAACAAAGGTCTTTTTGACAACGATTTCCTTTATATCCAGCTTGACATTTACAAAATGGTTTTCCAGAATTGTCCAATAAACATGTACCATCGTTTTGACAGGCAATTGAATCACATGTTGAACTTTCACAATTTTGTTTTGAGGTTCCAAGAGGACAAGCACATGAAAAAGAATCATAAGAATCTCCAGCAATCGAGCATACTTTTCCATTTGAACATTGACTTGATGGGCAAGAGGTTGCTGTATTTTTTTATTAAAATAAATTAGCGAATATAACCCTAAAATAAAATAAAAATAAAATAAATTTGTTTTACAGCATTGAGCGCTTGCGAGACTGTAATCAGAATTATTTGACCATTGTGAATAATACAATGTTGGACATTGAAGGAAATTGGTTGCTAGTTGTCTTTTTTTTTGAGATATGATTTCAATGAAAATTTTAAGAAGAAAAAAAAAGAAAAAAAGATCAATGAATCTTTTACAATGTATTTAGTTGTGTCAATTTTTTTAGAGTATTTGGAAGTGCTCCTGTTAATTGATTATTTGATAAAGTTCTAAAGGAAAAAAATAGTCCAAGATTAATAAAATGAGAACCAATCAATAAAAGAAAAAGAAAAATACAAAATAGAAATCTGGGTTAAGTGAGATAATTGAGCTGGTATAGGTCCTGATAATCGATTATCATTTAATCGTCTATTCAATTTAATGAAATGAGAACAAAAAAGAGTGAAAAAAAAATCAATCAAAAATCAATCAAAAAAATAAAATAAAAATAAAATAAAATTAGATATTTTACAATTGATGTAAGCCAATTAATCTTCCAAGTACTGTTGGAATAGTCCCTGTAAGTTGATTCGAATCGAGATGTCTATTGTTAGAAAAAAAAAAAAAAAAAAAAAAAACAGATAATATAGCTTTGTCAAATCTTTAAGCTGGGTTGGAATCGATCCGTTGAGTTTATTTGAGCCGAGATCTCTATTATTTTGAATTTATTAATAGATGAAATTCGAATGGAAACAACAAATAATAAATAATGAACAATGAACAAATTTTTACAGTTGTTGTAATAAGGGGAAACTCCCAAATTGAGTTGGGATTGTTCCTGAAAGCTCATTGTCATCGAGAAATCTATTAATTATATTTAGAAAGTAAAAACAGAAATAAAATGAATGAAAATGAATGACTAGATATCGATATCGATAAATAAATAAATAAAAATATGTTTTTTTACAGTGAATCTAAATCCTCAAAATTTTGAAGTTGAGTTGGAATCGTCCCTGAAAGATGATTTGAGCTGAGATATCTAGAGTTATTTTCTTAGTTTGAATTATGTTTAATTGAAGGTTTATTTTTTTTTTCCATAAATATAATTCTTACAGCGATTCTAATCGCGTCAAACTTCCAAGTTGAGTTGGAATTGTCCCATTGAGTTGATTATTATCTAGGAATCTATCAAAATATTTTGATAGAGAAAATGAGTATTAATGCAACAGAAAAAAGTGGGTCAAATAATTTTACAGAGAGTGTAAATAGATCAAATTTCCAAGTTGGGTGGCGATTGTTCCTGAAAGTTGGTTCAAATCGAGGGCCCTATCGTTATTTTTTAGTCTTAATTCTTCAAATGAGAAGAAGAAGATGTCTTCAAAAAAAAAAAATTGTTTACAGCCATATCAAATTTGTTAAGAGTCCAAGATGGGTTGGAATTGTCCCTGTAAGTTGATTTGAAGAAAGGTATCTAACACAATTTGATGAAAAAATTTTCAAAATCAATTAAAATAAATAAATAAATAAATAAATAAATAAATAAATAAATAAATAAATAAATAAATAAATTAATGATAAATTGAGCTTTACAGAGAATATAAATTTGTTAAACTTGAAAGTTGTGTTGGAATTGTACCTGAAAGCTGATTATAGCCAAGGTCCCTATTGGAGATTTTAAAGTTCAATTTGTTCTGAGAAAAATAAATAAAATAAATGAATTGAATTTTAACAGTTCTTCTAAGACAATTAAATTTTGAATTTGAGTTGGAATGGTACCATTGAGTTTATTTGAAGTCACAAATCTATGATGTTTGAGTTAAATTTTTGTGGAAAAAAAAATGAAATAAAAAATTTTACAGACGCTCTAATTTTGTTAAAGCACCTAATTGAGTTGGGATTGTCCCAGAAAGTTGATTTGTATAGAGGAATCTATTGTTAATTATGAATTTTGTTATATTTTTTCAAATAAAAAAAAGAGAAAGAAAAACAAGAATAATGAACTTTTACAAGTATTCTAAATTGATCAAATTTCCAAATTGGGTTGGGATTGAACCAATGAATTGATTTTCATTCAAATATCTATTATAGTTTTTATGAGTTGTTAATATTATCAACAGGAGAAAGAAAAAGGCTCACAAATTTGTTAATTTTGTTAAAGCTCCAAGATGAGTTGGAATATCCCCTGAAAATTGATTATCTCTAAGGTCTCTATCATTATTTTTTTTAAAAATTAAAATTGAAATTAAAATTGTTAGTTTAGATTTTTTTGAAAAAAAGAAATGAAAGAAATGAAATATTTTACAGCATTTCTAAATTTAATAGACCCTCAAATTCAGTTGAAATGGTTCCTTTCAAGCCATACCTGCCAAGTCTCCTATTTATTTTCAATTTATTATGATTCTTATAATTGAAACAAAATGAAAAAAAGAAAGAGAATACAATGTTGTAACTGTAAAATAAGGAGATGAAAAACCACAAATGATTCCTGTTTGCCCACACAAATCATCATTAATATTCCAATTTAATCTTCCTGTTGATATTAAAGAGTTGTACCAATCGACCAAGATTGCTTGCTCATCAGGGTTTAAAATGTCTATTTTCATATACATATAACATTAATTTGAAAACGGTTGTCACAAACTCAGAAAAGGAAGGAAAAAAAAAAAAAAAAAAACCAAATTCTTCAATACAATTATACCCTCCATTTTCTCTTATTGAACAAGTTTCTCCAGCAGAACAACGTCCATTTGGACAACTTGTATCTAACAAATTTTGAATGTTGGTTGTTTTTGTTTTGTTTTGTTTTTTTTTTTTTTTTTTTTTTTCCAAGGAGTGTGAAGAAAATTTCTTACCACATTGATCTTTTGTAATATTATAATCATTGGATGGATCATCAATCCCAAGATAATCATAATAATATTCATTCATTTGAATAGAAGAATAATCAAGAACAGGACAATCCCAATAATTTCCAGAAAGAAGTCTATAGTATTTCAGTTAAAAGGATAAAACAAAAACGAAAAATAAGGAATTCTTTACAAAAAACTTAATGAAATCGTCAAAACGAAATCTGGAATTTGTCCTGAAAGTTGATTATTTTGAAGATATCTATTTTTTTTTATTTATTTTTATTTATTTCTTTATTTCTTTATTTTGAAATAGAAGAAAATGAAAAAAATCAAACAAATTAAATGAAATTGAAAAATGAGATCTTACAACCAACGTATTTTTGTTAGTTTTCCAAGTTCTGTGGGAATTTTTCCTGAAAGCTGATTGTCATTGAGATACCTATTTTTTTTTTTTTTTAAGATTTTTTTAACGCATTTTTGTTATAAGTTTGAAAATCTTGGTTAATGAACAATCAAAAAATTAATAATTTTTTTTTACAATTCATATAAGTTTGATAGTCGACCAAATTGGGTTGGAATCGTTCCTGAAAATTGATTATTATCAAGATAGCTATTTATTTTTGTATTTAAAATTTCGTTCTTTCTTTCGTTCTTTCTTTCTTTTAAGTGAAAAATGATAGATTTGATAAATATCTTTAATAGAAGAAATGAATTGGCTTTTACAGTCTGACCAGAACTAAATTCCCAAGTTGTGTTGGAATTTCTCCCAAAAGCTGATTATTATCGAGTTGTCTATTAAAATTTTGAAAAAAAAAATTGATGAAATGAAACTCGAAAAATGAACAATCATGTTGTTACAAATCAACTAAAGCTGTCATGCTTCCGAATCCAGCTGGGATTGTTCCTGTAAATTGATTTGAACCAAGATTTCTGTTGTTATTTTTTGAATTCAAAGGATTTTTTTAGGAAAAAGGAAAAGAAAGAAATAGATAAATTATTTTACAATTGATATAAATTTGATAAACTTAAAAGCTGTGTTGGGATTGTTCCATTTAATTGATTCCCATTTACAGATCTATTGAAAGAAAACAGTGAAAAAAGTGATGAAAATGTTTTTACAAAGAAAATAAAAGAAATGAAAATGTTTTTACAAAGCTCTTAAATGTGAATTTCCAAATTCAACTGGAATTGGGCCTGAGAATTGGTTTGAAGAGAGGTATCTATGATTTTTTTTTTTTTAGGTGGATGGCAAGAATGAGAACAAAATTGTGTAAATTTACAGATATTGGAGGTTTGGTAAACTTGCAAGCTGAGTTGGAATCATTCCTGAAAGTTGATTTCCTTCAAGTCTCCTATAATGGGTTTGAATTTTGATAGATTTGAATTTCAGAAATAAAAAGAAAGAAATAAAATAATAATCCTAAAAAAAAAGAAAGAAAAAAAATAAGTTTTTACAAATATTCAGCGCTTGATAAACTGGTAAATTGGGTTGGAATTGTCCCTGTAAGTTGATTTGACCCAAGAGAACTATTTATTTATTTATTTATTTATTTTTTTGAAATCAAAATTAGGAATCAAAATGATTGACGATCTTACAGCTCTTGCACATTTTGTAAATTTCTGAGCTGAGTAGGGATAGTTCCATTTAGTTGATTGCTACTCAAGAGTCTATTTTTATTTTGAGAAAAAAAAAATGAATAAAATGAAAATGAGAATGACATTGAATTATTACAATTGTATTAAGCGTGATAAATTTCCAAGTTGCGTTGGAATTTCTCCTGAAAGTTGATTACGATGAAGGTACCTATTTTTGAATGAATTATAATCATAAAAAAAAGCGCAACGATTCTCCTTATGGACATGCTAGCAATAATAATCATAAAAAAGGTATCTCAATTTCGTTAAATTGTTACAGAAATTGTAAATTTGCTAAATTTCCAAGTTGAGTAGGGATAGTTCCAGTTAGTAGATTTGTATCGAACCATCTATTATTTTGAATGTTCAAGAAAAAAAAAAAAAAACGGTGAATAGAAAAAAAAAACTCAATTATAATAATAATTTTTTTTACAGCTGTTGTAAATTTGATAAATGTGCAAGCTGAGTTGGGATGGTTCCTGAAAGTTGATTGTCATCAAGTCTCCTATGATGGTTTTGAATTTCAATTTATGATAAAGAAAGGGATCTAAAAACAGCCTCTAAATTGTTGTTATTTATACAGCCTTTCTAATTTTGTCAACTCTCCAAATTCGGTTGGAATGGTTCCTACCAGCTTCTTGGTCCCAATTACTCTATTTCATCATTGAATATTGTTCAATACTTCAACAAAAAAAAAAAAAGGAAGAAAGTAAAAAATACAGTTGTGAAACTCTTTGATGAGATGATGAAGAAATACAAGTAATTCCTGTTTGTCCACATAAATTATTTGCAACATTCCAAGTCAAACTTCCTTTTGATGTTAAAGAGTTGTACCAATTAACCAAAATTGCTTGCTCATCAGGATTTAAAATACCTATTCAAGAAATAAAAAGAAAGCATTCAGAAGATAAACAATAAAATGAAAATGAAAATAAGAAATATTGAAAGCTAAAGAAAGGAAAGAGAAGAAAAGAAAAAAATGAAAATAAACAAACCAAGAGAGATCTGAATCAGAAGACAGGAGAGTAAAACAATCCTATGAAGAAGAGACATTGTTGACCCACTATTGATTGAAAAAGAAGAAGAAAAAAAAAAGATCAAACGTTATAAATACTTTTTCAATTTTAATGTTCCATTTTGGGTCCAATTTTTCCTTTCAGGGTTATTCGGTTCGTCTTGTCACTTGTCACTGGGATTAGTTGAATCAAGAAGACCAGTTTTTTCATCTTCAAAAGTTGTTTCTTTCCATTGTATAATAAACCTTTCGTTCTTTAGATTTTCTCAAAAAAAAGAAAGAAGGAAAAAGAAAAGAAGAAAAAAAGAAAAGAAGGAAAAAAAAAAAAAAAGAAAATTATCTTGTGCAACTCTTCCTTTATTCGAAACAGCAACAAGTTGGAGTTGTAAAAAACAAAACAAAAAAAAAAACAAAACGACAAGGGAGACATGAGAAAAGAATGCTTTGAAATCGAATCGCAAATCCAAAAAGTAAATTTTTGAAAGAAAAGGAACTATTTAAATAAATAAATAAAAAAATCGTGAAAGGAAGTATTGAAGATTCTTGAGAAAAAAGAAGCAAAAAGGAGCAAAAGAATGAAAATGGGGTAAAAAAGAAGAACCTATTGAATAACATCCATGAAAGTCGGATCCTCTCTTTGAATGAAGCAAAAGAAAGAAAAAAACAAAATTTTTGGGTCAATCTGATGATCCATTGAATGTCCAAGAAATTGATACGCTCCATTTAAATCCAAACGAAACTTTGCTCCAATTCCTGGTTATCTGTATTGTGGTATATGTAACATATGCAGACACAAAGTTCATCAAAAGAAATTATCAGTGGTCACCAAAGAAGCCAGAATCAAAATGGGGAGACGAAGAGTTAAGTTTTCCGATAAATCATGAAGTGGAAAGACAGAGACCATGAAGAAAGCCAGAAACTATCTCAAAATGATATCAAATAATGATACAGACTCTTTAATCAAAGCTCTTAGAGACAACCGAGAGATGATAAATTCTGTGGCCAAAAAATTAAACCCAAAACTAAAGTGTTCAAAGCAGCACCAATTCCTGGTATTTTTCTATTATTTATTTTTGATTATTCAAAAAAAAAAAAGAAAAAGAGAAAGATTAGTGAGACGAAGATGGAAAACCTAGAGGTGCTCCTGACCAGAGTAGTATCCGATGCAGCATTGGAACCATTTGTGATGGAGCATGAAGAAGAACTGTACATTTTATGGTGAGGATGGAGAAAGTGAAGATTAAGATCAAACAGCTCCATGAAACTTCAGTCGTTGCAGAGGTAACTGTAGAAGCACCTCTCAAGCCGACTTTCAAGCATTAATCTACTCAGCCCCTCCAATGAAGTTGAAGGAAAGAAAATCAACCATCACTGTGGAATTTCCTGATTCTCCAGTAATTGTTTCTATCAATAGTCAGATTGATTCCAACACGCTTTGTTGGCATCAAAGTGAAGAGAAGTTAGAACTTAGTTGGAGTGAGTGTCATTTTTGAATAAATCCCTTTTCCGACATTTTTTGTTTCTTTTTTTTCGGAACAAAACAAACCAAACAAGAAAAAAACAAAAAACAAAAAACAAAAAAAAAAAAAAAAAAAATAAAATAAAAAATCAATAAGAAAATGATTCCATTAGATTGATAATTGAGATGATTTCAAGAAATTTTAATTATTAGAATCATTAATTTCACAAAAATAACAAAATTGGATCGTTTTTATTAATGATTGTCAAAAATAGATGGATTTTTAACGATTTTTTTTGTTGATTTATTCTTTGATTCCAAAAACCCAAAGACCGAAGGTTTGGGAAAATTTTCAAAAAGATTGATTTTAAATTGATTTAAAGATTTTTTCAATAGGTTATCAGAAGATTTAAAGTTGATTTCCAATAGATAATCAATAGATTCTAAGTTGAGATTTGTATTTTATTGAAAGATATTGATAATATTTTGAATAATTTTTTATCCCGCAACTCATTTTTTTTTCTTTGAATAAATAAGTACAAGTAAAACTTATATCAATTGAACCGAAAGCTTAAGCTATTCTAAACTCTAACTGATCGACATACAAACTCATTAATTATGATGATCTATCAAAACCTATAATTCAATTTTTCTTTTCAATGAATGATTTATTGGGCAATTGATTAAGCATAATTTATTTAGTATCAAAATTACTAATAATTGTCTAAAAATAAATTAATAGCAGCTTTGGAACTTCTAGTGTTTTCTTAGTAGTTGAAAGTAGTTGGTTAGAGCAAGTATGGGAGGGCTATTGACATTGATGAAATCAGACTCAAATGTCGGAGCAAATGTTTTTATAGACTTTGAAAGTTTGTTTTTCTTTCTTTGTGTGAATATTTATATTCATTTTTTAAAAAAAAACAAAAACAAAACATGTTATTGTTCAATTATAAAAATTAATGAATGAATGATTACACTTGGAAAAATTGTATATGAAGAAGGAAAATAAAAAGAAAAAATGAAGAAAAATAATAGAATAAAATAAAATAAAAATGAATTGAAAGGAAATTTTCTAAAAAAAATGAAAATAAAATAAAATTGAAAATATAAATATAGATGCACAACCATCAGAAGAAGAAAGAGATCTTTTTTATGACATTGATGAAGTTTTAAAGAAAGCACCAGAATTCCTTCAAATTTTAAGAGGTTATACTGGTCAAGGTGCTGCCATTTCAAAGGTTTTTTTGCTTTTTTCTTTTTTCTTTTTCTTTTCCTTTTTCTGAATTTTAAGAAAGGAATCAATGAAACAAATGAAAAAAAAAATATCAAAATATAAAAATAAAATCAAAGGCAATTTCATCACCAGGAAAAGAAACCGAAGAAGCAGCATGGAATGCAGTTTTACCTCAAGTTGTAATTTTGAAAGACTTTTTTGAATATTCAATTACTTTGGGTTCCATTTTTTTTCTTTTTTCCTTTTTCTTTTTTCTTTTTTCTTTTTTGAATGTTACTTATTTTCAAAAAAAAAAAAACCACCAGAAAATTTACTTCCAAAAGTACTTTTTTCACTTTGTTCAGGAGATCCAATTAAAAATCTTGAATCAAAACAATCAACCACAAAACAATTTGCTGAACTTTTACATTTTGTTTTGTTATTTGATGATTTAAAGGTTGGTTTTATTATTATTTTTTCTTTTTTTCATTTTTCTTTTTTGAATATAAATCAAAAAATAAAATAAATAAATAAATAAATAAAAATAAAAAACCAAAAAAAGATGACGACCCCAGCAATTCAAAATGATTTTTCATATTATCGTCGTGCATTAAGCAGAATGAAAATGACTGATGATGTTCTTTTTCTTTTTCTTTTTCTTTTTCTTTTTCTTTTTTCTTTTATTTGTTCATTGATAAATCCAAAATAAATAAAACAAATAGTCAGCAGGATTACAAAATTTATTAGTTCGAGATGAACTTGCAAGCAAAATGTCATTATTTTATGCATATCCAACTCCAATGCTTAATACTATTACTAATGCAACCACCAATTTCGTAGCT
>Ga0209960_1003027_pt1 | contig 15422 bp, 10 predicted proteins | sample ThiBiot_500_plan_2_FD_183947 | JGI IMG/M metagenome (GOLD analysis project Ga0209960, IMG submission 183947) | Wastewater bioreactor microbial communities from Cape Town, South Africa - Thiocy_expt_500_plan (SPAdes) | ecosystem: Engineered > Bioreactor > Thiocyanate-remediating >...
TAATGAAAATTTAATATTGAAAATTGTGAAGATTCATATTCATTTTTCATATTATATTATATTATTATAAAAGACAAAAAAAAAAATTAGTTATCAAAATTTTGATATAAAAGTATAATTAAATTTCATTTTTTTTCTATATCAATAAAGGGTTTCTTTGAGGTCCAAAATGCTTCGAGGTGTGGGTGTTTCCACCGTAAGATAAAAAGATGGACATCGATCTAATCGATACAAGACTGTAATTTTTTTTAAAAAAAATGTACTATTATTTATTTATTTATTTTGCTAAATTTAAAATATTAAAATATTAGTTCTTGATTATTGGATTTGTAACTTATTTCTCGCACGTGTGAAGCAAGGATTAAAACCTTCGAGCATATTTTACTATGGATCTTTTTACTTTGAATGAACTCTGATGGAAGAGGAGATGAAAAGTTGACGAGGATATCAAAAATGAAGCAGTACCCATTGTTTTTCCTTGCTTCATGGACTTTAATATCTCGTTTCTCTTTTCTTTTTACTGTGTAGTTAGAAATTGAACAAAACAATTCAGGTCGATTAATGGCTCCAACTAAACTCTGACAATTGATACCGAGTGTTGATCATTTGATTCACTTCTGAATGTCCATGGTTAGGTGCAAAGTAGTTAAGTATTATATCAAGTTGAAATGCAGTTGCGGTTAAGCCAAGAATTGGTGTTTCATTAGGTAAGAAGGCTCTTGTTTTAGCAGCCTCCTTATATTTCATTCTAAATCTTGTTGACATCTAGGTTTTAAGGTTCTTTTTTCTTTTTTTCTTTTTTTCTTTTTTTTCCATTTTATCTCATTATAACTTTTTTTTTGGACAGTTTTTAAAGCATCTACCCCAATTATCCAATTTGCCTCTTGTTTTTTTTTTTGTCGTCTTTCGTCAAAGCATAGGATTTTCTATCCGAGAGTTTTTGTAATCCAAATTTCTCTATTTTGTCCATTTTTGGAGTGCTTGAAAATAGAGATGATTGAATCCAAATTTTAGCCCATTCATCAATTGGGAATTGCCCCTCTATTGGAATTTGAACATCTGCCCTGTCAATTGGAGCAGGAAAGGCTTCGAATAAATCTATTCTCATTGCTTCGCTAATCTTAGGGTCCCATTCATCTAGTGAAAAAGAGGCGAATGAAAGTCTTTAGTTGAGGCCAATTTTCAAAAACATCGAGTTGTAGTTCGTTAGTTCGATGGAGTCCTTTTGTTAAGAAAGTGATTGATAAAGGCTTTAGAAACATGTTGAGTCACAAGTCTTTTTGTTAAAAATCGAAATCAATAAAGCTTTTATGTTTCTAAAAACCCCTTCCTCTTCAATCAAGTTCTTCAAAATCTCCTCATCTCATGCTATTCACAAAAGTCATCCCTAAGACTGGTCACCAATATTTTCATCTCTTTTTTATCATTTTATTTCTTTTTTTTGAAAATCATAGGGACTGGGAACGAGGCAAAAGTGACCCAAATCAGCGCGTTTGATCCATCTGATTAAAAAAACCGTCTTTTTAAACGAAAATCAAACTTTCAATGATGTTGCGAGATGAGAGAGTGATAAATAAAGGTGGATTGATTGATTGGAAGATATTTGAAGATCAGAACGTTGAAAGAGTTCCAACATTACCTAAAAACTCACAAATAAACCCAAAGCGTCAAGATTCTGAAGGTTCAGGAATACCTCTGAATATGAATCTTAATATTGTCTGCCAAGAAAATGAGGACGAGAATAATGGGGATGAAGGGGATGAGGAGGATGAGGAGGATGAGGAAAACGAGGATGAAGAGAACAATGAAAGGTTTGTTATCAACGAACAACTTTGGCAGGCTTGTTGTTGGGGAAAAGTTGAAGAAGCTCAAAAGTTGCTCCAAAGCCCACAAATAAATGCAAATTGGCTAGTAGAACAATATTCCACAACATCATTTTGGATTGCTTGCGAAAAAGGACACTTTGAAATGGCGAAGCTGTTATTAAATGATGAAAGAGTTGATATCAATAAAGCAAGTAAATATTATAGTGATACACCATTTTATATTGCTTGTCAAGAAGGACATATTGAAATAGTGAAATTATTATTAAGAGACCAAAGAGTTGATGTTAATCAAGCAAAGAACAATGGAGAAACACCTTTTTCTATTGCTTGTCAAGAAGGACATATTGAAGTTATAAAGTTATTATTAAATGATGAAAGAGTTGATGTTAATAAAGCAAATATTATTAGTCGGACACCATTTTATATTGCTTGTCAAAATGGACAAATTGAAATAGTGAAATTGTTATTAAACGATGAAAGAGTTGATGTCAATAAAGCAACTGAGTTTGGGACAACGCCCTTTTATATATCTTGTGAAAAAGGGGATATTGAAATCGTGGAATTATTATTAAATGATCATAGGACAGAGCTTAATAAGCCCCATAATGAAACACCTTTTTACGTTGCTTGCGAAAAAGGACAGATTGAAATTGTGAAGTTATTATTAAATGATCAAAGAGTTGATATCAATGTCACAGACAACAATGATGAAACTCCATTTTTTGTAGCTTGTTATTTTGGAAACATTGAAATTGTGAAATTATTATTAAACGATGAAAGGATTGATGTCAATAAAGAAAATAAGGATCAGGCAACCCCATTTTATGTTGCTTGTTATTATAGACGTATTGAAATTGTCGAATTATTATTAAATGATAAAAGAGTTGATGGTATCAATAAAGCGATTGATGATTGGACATCTTTTTATCTTGCCTGTCAAGAAGGATATACTGAAATTGTAGAATTATTACTAAATGATAAAAGAGTTGATGTCAATAAACCAAATAATGAACAAACACCTTTGAAAATTGCTTGTGAAAAAGGGCATCTTGAAATTGTGAAATTATTATTAAGTGATGAAAGAGTTGATCTCAATAAAACAAATAAGAATGGGGCAACACCTTTTTATATTGCTTGCCAAAAAGGACATACTGAAATTGTTAAGTTATTATTAAATGAGAAAAGAATTGTTTATGTCAATAAAGGAAATAATGACCAAACACCTTTTTGGATTGCTTGTTGTTTTGGATATTTTGAAATTGTGAAGTTATTATTAAATGATGAAAGAGTTGATGTTAATAAAGCAAATATTATTAGTCGGACACCTTTTTATCTTGCTTGTTCAAGAGGATATATTGAAATTGTAAAATTATTATTAAATGATGAAAGAATTGATATCAACAAAACAAGATATAATGGTTTTACACCTTTTTATGCTGCTTGTGAACAAGGACATATTGAAATTGTGAAATTGTTATTAAATGATCAAAGGATTGATGTCAATAAAGCAAATGAATATGGAGAAACACCTTTTTATATTGCTTGTTTAAAAGGACACGTTGAAATAGTTAAATTATTGTTAAATGAGAAACATATTTCAATAAACAAGAAAACTAAGGAAGAAAAAACTGCAATCGATATTTCAAAAGAAGAGGAACACTCAACCATTGTGAAATTAATTCAAGAATTTGATACAGGTAATCATTAACAATTAATTTGAACAATTTGTTCAAATAAAAAATGGAATAGAACAAAGATATCGAGAATACTTAGAAACACTTCAAAATTTGGTTCATATTGAAAATGAGATAATCTATAAACAGGACTTCCTAATTTTGAACGAATACTTGAAAAAGAATCATGAGATCAAAGGATTAAAGTAATCTTTTCCTTTATTCTTCCTTCACAAATTTTAATAAAATTTAAATTCTTCTAGGTTAATAAATTGTGGATTGACACCTTCAATTACTCTCGAAATCCTGAAAATTTTAATTTGGAAATATGAAAATTTACAATTGAGCAAGATACAAAATATTGAGTATTTTTTTTTTTTTTGTTTTTGAAGGGCAAAATTTTAATGAAAAAACTCAATAGAATTGATGACATTAATTTGGAATCAACAGAGGGATTAGAACTAATTCCAATTGAAGTTAAATCCAAAGGAACAAAATCAATTGCTCAATACATTTTGGATTTATGTAAATCTCCAAACTTAAATCGGCTGAACAGAACCAAATTAATGGTTGTTGGGTATGAAAATGTTGGAAAAACAACTTTATTGGATTGTTTATTTCCTTTAATTGATGAAATCAAAGTTAAAAGTTTTACTGGTTTCAATAACTTGTATTCCTTTTCACTTGAAGGAAAATATTTAAAACAATATCATCAAGGAGAATTATATAAACAATATATTCTTGAAAATAAAGAATGGAATTTGACTAAAAAAGTTAAAAAGGAAAGATTTCAAGAACAAAAAAATCTTGGAATTAAAATTAAGAGGATTCAAAATTCAAAAGAAAAAATCAAATTATATTTTGAAAATGAAGAAACAAGAAACCATTGGTTTGAAAAACTTTCAAGATTGACTTTAAATGCTGCAACTCATGGAATTGAAGTGAATACTCAAATTTGGAAATCTTCAACGCTGAATCAACAATTCATAACAAAAAAAAATGGAAACAGAAATGAAAAAGGATATGAAGATGAAGAAGACAAAGATGATAGTGTTGAATTCTCAACCTGGGATTTTGCAGGACAAAATGATTATTATAATACACATCATTATTTTTTATCAAATAGATCAATATTTTTAGTATTATATAGAATGGATCAAGGAATTAAAGGATTAGAAAGTTTAGATTTTTGGTTAAAATCATTATCATCTCATTTAAATCAAAATCATTGCGATGAGAAAGGAAAACCATTTTATTCAATTATTATTATTGGTACATTTTTGGATTTAGTTAATGAACAAAGTGAAGATAAAAACTTGAGGCAAATGAAAGTAATGGAAATATATGATAGGAATGGGTTGAAATCATCACCATTTTATTTCGAGGTTAGTTGTTCAACGTTAGAAAATATTGAGGAATTAAGAGAAATTATTTTTAATATTTCATTAAGCCATTCATATATGGGAGAAAATGTTCCAGTTGGATATTTAACAATTGAGAAATCAATTTATAAATTAAGGAAATTGAAACAAGACCATCCAATTATTGAAATTCAGGATTTAATTGTTCATGTCCAATATCGAACTCAATCCTCATTTGAATTTGATATTGAATTTGTGAAAAGAGCATTAAGATTATTACATGAATGGGGAATTTGTATTTATTTTGATCAACCAATTGAATTATCAAATATTGTTGTTTTGGATCCTCAATATTTAACTAAGACAGTCTTGGGAGATTTATTCAAAGCAGATGAATCATCAAGACAATTGAGATTAAATGGAATTATTGATTATTCTCAATTATCAAATATTTGGAATGGACCAACCAATTTAATTAATACTTATTTATCTTTACTGGAAAAATTTGAAGTTTGTTTTATTGTGGAAGATCAACAAAAAGGAAATCAAAAAAAGCTTATCATTCCAAATTTACTTTCAGAAGATAAAACAAAAACAATTGAAGATAAATTAGAAAAGAAATGGCCAATAACAATTCCAAGAGGAGAAATTGAAATTGAAAGAATATTTTCATTTAATCAAGTTCCAAGTGAAATGGTTTCAAGATTATTGGTTAGATTTCATGATAGAATTGTTGATAATATTATTTGGAGAAGAGGTGTATTACTAAAACATTTTGAGAATGAAAATGAAAATGAAAATGATAATGTTTTATGTTTATTGGAAGTTAAAATGTTAGAAAATTTATTTGAAATTAGAATTAGAGGAAAAGAAAGGAATAAATGTTTAGAAATGATGAAATATATTTATGAAGAAGTTAAAATTGCAAGTGGAAATTATGGAGGAGTGAGATGGAAAGAATGTGTTAGATCTCCTCATTTTTCAAAAGTATTGGTTGAGTTGGATAATATTGAGGAAGATTGTAAGTTGGAATTAAAAGATAGAAAATTAATATGTCCAATTACTCATTTTCCAATTTATGCTGAAGATTTATTAATCAAAACTGGTTTGCTGGATACTTTGGAGAACCAAGACGATTTTGGTAATTTTTCATTTTTTTATTTTTTATTTTTTATTTTTATTTTTTATTTTTTATTTTTATTTTTATTTTTATTTTTATTTTTCCTTCTCCATTTTGAAGAATTGCGCCATGAAATTAATTTAGAAAGTGAATATTGGAATTACAGTTATGAAAGTCAAAATCAAGAAAATAAAAAAAGTGAAACAGAATCAATTTTTGAAAACTCAAAAATATTAAACGAAGAAGAATATGAAAAAGTTGAATATTTACTCAATTTATTTGGAGTTGATCTTTCAAAAGTTGATAAAATTATTGGAACTGAAAACAAGGAATGGAAAAGATCATTTGACGTTTGTAGCAAATAAATCTATGGTAAACATCAAAATAATCCTAGTTTGTTTAAGAAAGAAGATTGGACTGAAAAATCAGGATCAGAATTGAGAAAATCATTTATTCAATATTTGGGTAATTATATTTCAAAATTTAGAAAAGTTGGATGGAATCATGGAAATAATGTAATTTATTTATTTATTTATTTATTTATTTATTTATTTATTTATTTATTTATTTATTTATTTTAAAAACTTTTTCTTTAGTGATTTATTATTAACCTCAATTTTTTTAGCCATTTGTGATTCCAATGATCCAAGGAACAACTGAAGAGGGTGCTTGGAGAATTTGTTTCTTTTTTTTTTTTTTTTTTTTTTTTTTTTTTTTCTTTTTGAAATCTTTTCCTCAAATCAAGCCCTAATAAAAAATTCAATAAAATAAAGCTGATGATGGATTTGGAACGGTTTGTAAAGTTGATGCTGGCTATTATTCACAAGGTTTCTTCTTTTTCTTTTTTGGCTTTCGAAGTCTTTCTAATTTGAAATTAACTTTCCTTAACAAATAATGAAGGAGTTTATGTAACATCCAAAGCAGCGTATGCAGAGAAATATTGTCAAAAGACTCCCAAAGTATTTGTTATTGGATTTGTAATAGTTGGAAATTCATTTCCAGTGATTGAACATCCATTTATGACAAATGAAGAAGGAAAAGTTGTTTTGCAAGAAAAGGATAAACCAATGAAAAATGAAAATGGATATTTAGGAAAACCAATCAATCCTGGTTATCAATCTCATTTCACTCTTGGTATTCTTTTTCTATTTTTCTATTTTTTTAAATTCAACAACATTTTAATCAACAATTAATTTATAATAAAAAAGTTGATGATCGATTTATTAGCACAGCCTTTCCAATCACTAGAACTGAACAATTGAAGCGAGGATGTATTGCTGATGAATTAGTTGTTCATGAATCACAAACTTATCCATCTTATATCGTGTATTATAAATAAGAAATAAACTCAACCGAATCATGATTGGTTTTGTTTTGGCAAAAAAGAAAAAAAAAATGGCCAAAACAAAAAAACAAACAAAAAAAAAAAATTTTCGAATTGCTTTTTACTTTTTCCTTAACTTTTTTCTTTATTTATTGTAAATATTTTTGATTTCTTTCTAATCAATTTCCTTCAATTGATTTCTTTTTCTATTTTATGTATTTTGTCTTTTGATTTCAATAATTTCAAAAATTAATGGCTTTTCAAGTTGGTGATGTATGTGAAGTTGATGCCAGACAGAAATGTAAAATCTGGTGTGAAGGACAGATAGTTGATATTATTTATCCTCAAGACCAAGATCAAGAATCTCCTTCTTATTTAGTTAGATTGAGTGGATGTGAGGAAGTGGATGAGTTTCCAATGGATGGGATTAGAAAAATTCCAACTATTGAGGAGTATGAGAGACAAAAGGAAATCCTTGGGATTAAAGGAGCGGATCAATTTTTTCATTTCACTTGGACATTGCTTCATTTAGCTTGTCGTTTTAGTGACTTTGATTTTGTCAAACAAGTTTGTGAAGAGAATCTAAATGTGAATATCAATTGTCAAAGAGAAACAGGAGAAACTCCATTTTTTATAGCTTGTTGGAAGAATCATATTAATATTGTAGAATATTTGTTAAATTATCCAAACATTGATGTGAATCTCTCACAAATTAATGGAATTACACCCTTTTATTCTGCTTGCCATTCAGACGAAGCTTTAATCCAACTCTTATTAAATGACCCTAGAGTAGATTTGAATATTCCTGATATGAATGACTCTTCACCTTTTCTTGTTAGTTGTTTTGATGGTCAAGTTAATCTGATAAAGAAGTTATTATTTAATCCAAGGGTTAATATTCATTCACGTAATAAATTTCAACAAACAGGATTTTTAGTTGCTTGTGGACAAAACCATTTTTCTTTGGTTAAGGAACTCCTTAAACACCCAAAAATTGATATTAATGCTCACAATATTCATCAAGAGACACCATTGTTAATATGTTGTTGGGAAGAAAGCCTTGAAACTGTTCAACTTCTTATGTCTGATCCTAGAATTGATGTGACTTGTCTTTCAAAGAATAATTTGTCTCCACTATTTTGTTCAGTTCTTCGTCAAAATTTACAAATAATGAAATGGGTTCTTTCAAGTAGGACTATTATTGATGTTAATTTGGAATATGATCATAAGAAAGCTATTGAATATCTTCAAGATCCATCAATGATAACTCTCCTTAGTGAATATACAGAAAATCCAAAGGTTGTTAGAGATAGATTACGAAGAGAATTAAAAATTGGTAATTTTTGATTTTTTTTTTTTGACATTTTTTTTGACTTCTTTTTTTTTTTTCTTCAAATTTTTTTAATCCTAAAGTTAAAGTTTAAATTGAAATGAAAATTAAATAAATAAATAAATCAAAATTAGCAAATAATCTGGCATCAGATTACTACATCTTAATTGTTCTATTCGCTGACAATTACTTACAACTTCAAAAAAATCAAGACTCTAATCTTCAAAGATTTTTCACGTTACTTCAAAAACTTCCTTGGGAAATTCAAATGACAATAGCGAATCGAGTAGCTGGAATATCGAATGTATTAATTCGTGCATCTGAAATTGAAGATTCTCTTGAAAAATGTATTTATTATTTTGAACTCATTGAATGAACTCTTTGTATAACCAAAATCAGCTTTGTGAAATATTCCCTGACATACTAGTTTTCATCTTAGTTCTCAGCAATATCAAACCTATTTTATATTGGTTTGAGAGATATTGTAGTTAGATTTTTTTTTTTTTTTGTCCTTCAATGAAAAATAAATTTTCGTTTTTTTTTTTCTGGAAAATATTTATTAATACATGAAAAAAATTCTTTGGAAATCAAAAAATCTTTTAATCTCTTTTCCTTTTCTTTTTCAAGGGTTCAAGCGATGGTTCCAAAGTATAGTAATCATCACAAATTGAAACAATACAAGTAAAAATCTTGGCAGCCATTCGATTTTTTAAATATGAAGGGTCTATTTCATGCTTTTGTAATAATTGAACAATTTTTGAGCAATTAGCTTGTCTTTGTTTCACATCCTCTTGATCATTAAGAGCCCTAAAATCTTTCATATAAATTGCTTGCTGAAGTGGTGTTTTCCCAGTAATTTTTGCTTTTTGTTTCAAATTAACCTTTTTTTCACTTAATAAAATCCTTTTTAAAATTTTTACATGTCCATACTGACAAGCAATATAACAAGGTGTTGCCCCATTATCATTCCCTTTTTGAATATCAACTTTCTTCTCCTCCAAAAGCATTTTTACAAACTCCAAATGTCCTTTCTTACAACAAACATAAAATGGTGTCGTATTCTCTCTCGTTGATTGATTCAAATCAACTCTTGAATCCTCCAACAAAACTTTAAAAATCTCAAAATGTCCTTCTTGGCAAGCAATATAAAATGGTGACGCGTTATTCAGATTTCCTTTATTCACATCCACTCTTGGGTCAGCAAGTAATAACTTCACAACCTCAAGTCGTCCATGACCACAAGCTCTATACAATGGTGTTCTATTCCTCTCCTCATCAGCCCAATTCACATCAATGTCTTCAAGAGCTAATAACTCACGAACTTTACTTGTGTCTCCTATGGTGCTCATTTCCCAAAGCAATTGTTCCGCCATGTTTTTTTTATTGATTATGCATTTGTCACGAATTCGTTATCATTATCGTTTTATGTTCATGGCTCGAAATACAAGTGATATTACACTTCAGATACAAGAAAACAAACAATATCAATGCGTTTACAATCATTGCAACATCTTCTATTCAAGAGAATTGAGTTTTTTTTTTAAAAAAAAGTCATAATAATAAAAACTCTGTAAAAAATGTGAAAACTTTTCAAAAAACAACAATCAAATCAAATCACAAAAATTTTGATCAAATAATAACAATTCAATCAATAAACTATAAGAAAATCTCAAAATGTGATGAAAGTTCAGAGTTATTTTATTATTTCAAATGTTTTATTATTTTATTATTTATGCATAAATTATTTATTTATGCAAAAAAGCTGTTGAGAAACCACCTTTCAATTTTGATCAGTCCAAAATCAGGGCTAAAAAAGGTAATTTTAGTTTCGTGATTTGGTATTTTTCCCTTTTATGGAGGTTTGGGGAAAAAAACAATAGCATAAATAAAATAAATTAAAAAATTGTTTATGCATTGTTTAGTTTTTAGTATTAGAGTATTAAAGCAACCAACAAACTCTCAATAGTTGCTTTAATACTCTAATACTAACTAACTCTAACTCAAACTCTTAACAAACAACAATAGTAGAACAAGAATCATAACGATTTTATAATTTTATACAGTGATTTGATTTTTCTTCTTATTTTTTTGTGAAAGAATGATAAAGAATTCAATCATTCGAAACCATTTGATTTGAAACCATTCAATAGTTTCATATTTTACAACTCCAACAAATAAAACTCTATTAGAGTTCAAATAGAACTCAAATAGATTACTCTAACACTCAATACATCTCATGAAACAACTAAATAATTTAGATCTCAAGTCATAATTTCATTTTTATTAATGAAATCACAACAAAAACTCAAAATATAATGAAACTTTAGCAAAATTCATTCAATATGATAAATAAATACATAATTGAAAACTTTAATTCTAACCCAAACAATTATTTCAATTCGAATGAATGAATTCATTGAATATATAATAAAGGAATCAAACAAATGAATCACATTAATTAATTAAAGAATCTGATGTTGGAGTTGCACCCTGAAGAAATACTTAAAACAACAAAGTCATAATAAATGAATGAATATTTGATCAACTGTTTGATCCATAATAGAATGAATAAAGTAACATTATTATCATATTTTATAACTAATATCACATTTATTCATATGTTGAATTATTTGAAGAATTTGAAGAATTTTGATTTTTTGAAATGATTTTTGAAATTTAAAAGTTTTTAACAATTTCATAATAATAAGATCTGAATTAAATTGTTGATTGATCAATTGAACTCTAAATAATTTGAATAGACTAAAAATGAAGTTTGAAAATGATTAAATGAAATGAAATTGTTTTAAAAATTTCAATAGTTATTTTTGAATTTTTTGAATTTCAAATTCTTATTTATTATTATTCTTACTTGTTATAATTTGAAGAACAAACAATATATTTTCAATACTAAGTTGAATTATCTTTCATAGATTTCTTATAAACAAGAGAAAGAGAAGAGTGAAAGAGATATCAATCAATAAAAGAAGAGAAGATTTTGGGTCCAAGAATGCAAGGTCATTCAGATTCTATTAAAAAGACTGTGAAGCCTCCATTTACATCAGGAGAGAACTTCTATAAAGTAATCATTCTTTATTATTTCAATATTTTGCTTTCTTTTATTTCATAAAGTTAAATTATTGATTCCTTCAATTGAAAAAATTTAAAAAAAAATAAAATCAATCAATCAATCAATCATATATCAAATACAAATCAATCAAGCATTATGGAAGAAAACAACAACAAGAAAGAACTTTTGTAATTGATTATGATAAATGTCAACTAAGTTGGACTCCAAAGAAATCAAGGTCATCATTTATTCCTTTTGAAGCATTAAGAGAAATTAGATTAGGAAAGGAAACTCCAAGGTCATTTTCTTTAATATCTTCTTTTTTTGATTGATAAAATATTTGAATCAAATTCAATTGAAGAAAAAAAATCAGGTTTAAACAAAAATGTGATACAGGAGAGGATCATTGTTTTTCAATTATTTATGGAGCATATAAATCAATGGATTTAATTGCTAAAACACCTGAAATAAGAACTTTATGGGTGGTTGAATTAGAGGCACTTGTAATGCAAACAAAGGAATCAGATCCTTTGAATAAATTCTTAATTCAAGCTTGGGTTCAGGCAGATAAAAATAGGGACGAAAAATTAGATTTTGATGAGATTTTAAAATTACTTCACAGTTTAAATGTTAACATATCTTCAAAGTCAACTTTAAAAAAATCATTTCAAGAAATTGCCCAAGAAAAACGATACTTAAATTTTGAAGACTTTAAAAAGTTTTATTGGAGTTTGAAATCTCGACCAGAAATTAAAGCTCTCTTTAATCAATATTTAAAAAGAAAAGCCGATAGCTTTGGTAAAGAGGAAGTCCTTGGTCTTCAGGAGTTTAACACTTTTTTAAAAAATGAACAAGGTATAAATATCAGCGAAGAGGAGGTTATTTTTTTTACATTTTTTTTTTTTTTTCTTTTTTTTTTTTAATACTTTATTTTTGAACCTCTTCTTTTTGTATAGGTCATAGAATTAATAAATAAATATGAGATTGGACATTTTTCACCAAAACATACTCTCTCATTTGAGGGTTTCTCAAATTACTTACTAGGAGAAGATTGTTTAATTTGGAACCCAGAACATCTTAAAAGACATCAAGATATGAATCATCCCTTAAGTCATTATTGGATTAACTCTTCACATAACACTTATTTACTTGGTGATCAATTAAAAGGTTTTTCCTTTTCTTTTCTTTTGAAATTAAATTAAAATAAAAATAAAAAATAAAAGGAAAATCTAGTTGTGAAGCATATATTCGTGCTTTTCAATCAGGATGTAAATGTGTTGAATTAGATTGTTGGGATGGTCCTGATGGTCCAATAATTTATCATGGTCATACTTTAACAACTAAAATTTTATTTAAGGATGTAGTCGAAACGATTGCTAAGTACGCCTTTTGTGTGTCAGAATACCCTATAATATTATCATTGGAAGTACATTGTGGCATTTCACAACAAGATCAAATGGCTGATATCCTTATTGAAGTTCTTGGTGACGCTGTTCAATTTCTTTTTTCTTTTTTTCCTTTCTCTTTTTTTTTCCTTTCTTTCTTTTTCTTTGTTCAAATTCGAAATTCAACAACTAAAGTGTCTTTTTTTTTTTTTGCTGCATTATAGTTACTTAAAGAACCAATTAAAAAGAAAAAAGAGGCAGGAGAATTCCTACCTTCTCCTGAGGAATTAAAGAATAAAATCCTTTTAAAAGGACACGGCACTAAAAATTCTGATAATAATGAAGAAAGTGAAGATTCTTCATCTGGAGATGAGGGTGAAGAACCTGTCAAAACAAAAGAGAAGGAAAAGTCGCGATCGCCTAAAGGGAAAGTCTCCCACTCACAAAAGCTTGCTAATTTGGTTGTATATTGCAAAAATACAAGATTTAGAAATTTTGAGACAAGTAAAACAACTGCATTATGTGATAATATGTCTTCATTTTCAGAAGGAAGATCTGAAAAGTTCTCTCTTGAACAAAGAAAAGCTTTTAGTATTTTTTCTTTTTCTTTTTTTCCTTTTCATAAATAATTAATAATTAATAATTTTTTTAAAAAAATATAGTTGAGTACAATCGTTTCCAATTATCTCGTATTTATCCTGCAGGAAGTAGAGTTGATTCATCGAATTATCCTCCAGGATTACATTGGGCTGCAGGATGTCAAATTGTTGCTTTCAATTTCCAGGTTTTTATATTTCTCAATTTTTGAATTTTTTGTTTAAAAATTTTTTGACTCCGAACAGATCATTTCATTTCATTTTAAAATAAAAATAATATAAAATAATAGACACTTGATCGTTCTATGCAGTTAAATACAGGAAAATTTTTATTCAATGGTAATTGTGGATATATTTTAAAACCTGAATGGATGATTCAAGAAAACCTACCTCGACCTGCACCAAAAAGTTTAACGATAACTATTATTTCTGCCCAACAACTTCCAAAACCAAATCAAGCTTTGAAAGGTTATTATTCTTCAATTTTCAATTTTATTTATTTATTTATTTATTTATTTATTTATTTATTTATTTTATTTTATTTTATTTTTGATTTTTGATTTTTGATTTTTGATTTTTAGGAGAAATTATTGATCCTTATGTTGGAATTGATATTTGTGGAGATAAAGAAGATGAAATAAAAATAAAAACTAAGTATATTGATGATAATGGTTTTAATCCAAGATGGGACGAGCTTTTTAGGTTTAGGATTACTAACCCTGATGTTGCACTAATTCGTTTCACAGTTTATGATAAAGATATGAATATGGACGATTTTATTGGATCGGCAACTATTCCTTTCAATAGCATTCGTACTGGTTGTAGGCATATTCAATTGAGGGACTCAGCAAATACTCTTTTGGAACTGAGTACACTTTTTGTGAAAATAAAAATTGATGATTCTTAATGATGTTTATTTTATTTTATTTTATTTGTTACAAATTATTTAATCTATTTTTTTGGCTGTTGGCGTTTTGAAGAATTTAATGATTATCAATAGCAAGAAAAAAAGACAAAAATCACTAATGATCAAACTTAATCCAGAGTGAATAAACTTGGGAGCAAAAATTTTCCAAACCATTAAATGTCTTCTAAAATGAAAAGCAAAAACACAAGATAAGAGTCCAATCATCGTTCTTTGGAGGAAGGCAAATAAAAAAACTTGATATACATCTTGATATGATATAGTCTAAAAGATTTTAAAAAGTAAAGATTCGAAATTTTCAAAGAAATAATTTTTTTTTAAAAAAAAAATTACTTTTGAAGGTTTCCAGAGAACAATTAAAGGTAATCCAAATGAACAAATAATTACAGAAGAGAAAAAACCTGATGTTATCTTTGAAGTGTTATTTTTATTGAAATCTTCTTAACGAATTTGTCAGAAAAAAAAAAAAAAGAAAGAAAAGAAAAGAAAAGAAAAGAAAAGAAAATTTACCAGGAATCCAGAGAAATAAAAGTTCATCTCCTCAATTCCAACAAATCCAATTGACCAATCAATCGACGAAAATGTTGCTTGAAATCCAAAAGAATAAAAATAGGAACATGAAACAATTACAAAAAGAATAGTTGAACAAAATTTGTGAACTAAATGATTGAATTAAGTTTAGTTACTCAAATAAATAATTTTTTTTTTTTAAAAAAAAAAAAAGAAAGTACCTTGAGAATTTGTCTAATTGTATGGTTATTTATTATTTATTTAAATTAGTTAAAAAGGAAAAAATGAAATGAAATGTAATGGAA